>ENA-OPXV01000449-OPXV01000449.1-human-gut-metagenome-genome-assembly--contig:-NODE-449-length-13841-cov-2.387712_pt1 | contig 13841 bp, 13 predicted proteins | sample MGYA00241770_ERZ502044 | MGnify/ENA primary metagenome ERZ502044 (study PRJEB25962, sample SAMEA1965852) | human gut metagenome | biome: human gut; feature: human-associated habitat; material: faeces...
TTAAGCCTGTAGCTAGCGTTCATCCTGAGCCAGGATCAAACTCTTCATTGTAAAAGTATTGTTAATCATTCCATATAGGAACGGTTGTTGCTCTGTTCAGGACGCTCGAATTTAAAAAGCATCTATTACCTATTTACTAAGTAATGACGGTTCTTTTTATTTTACCCAAGACCGTTTCTTTTTCAGAAACAAGTCTTGCTCTTGTACTACTTGTATTGTTTATGTAAATCTCTTCAAAGATCGCTTCTTTTATGTCGGCTTTCTTTTCAGGAAAGCGGATGCAAAGGTAAAAACTTTTAAGTATATCCTCCAAATATTTTCGGATTTTTTTTCATCTTTCCTTTTCCCGTCATCTCTCTTGCGAAAGGGAGAACAAGGAAAAGATTGTTTTACCGACCCGGATTCAAGAAAAAGTGTGTCAACCAACGCTGCTTACTTTTTGAAAGCGGGTGCAAAGGTAAGAACTTTATTTCATATCTTCCAAATGTTTTCGGAAGTTTTTTTTCATTCTGCTTTTTCAAAGGAGGAATTTCAGAAAGAAACAAGCCCCAAGCAGAAGAAATATGTAAGAGTTCCTACGCCGTTCCTGTCAGAATGTCAAAACATCGCTGCTCCCGTTCTCGAAAGCGGGTGCAAAAGTAGGACTTTATAATATACGCGCCAAATATATCAGGGGATTTTTTCGCGTTTTTCTTGAACATTTTTATAAAACGCTGATTGACAAATGTGTTGAAGAACATATTTTTTTAAGGAGGATGGAAAGTCTGGCAAAAGGGATACATTATAATATATGCGCATGCGCGCGAAAAGAAACAACGGAAGGCTGAAAGAAAACACGGAGATACGGAAAGGCATTGCATAACACCCGGATCTTGACATGTCCGACATCCGGGTCTTGGCATGTCTGACATCCGGGTCTCGGTATGCACGACACCCGGGTGTCGGACACAAGATAAAGGCTAACGGGAGAAATGACACAGGAAGGAAACAATACAGAAACATGCAACGAAAAGAAATACAGAAAGAAAAAGTGAATACTATGTTTAAAGAGTATTTCTATTCATTGTTTTTGTGCAGCAGACCAATCATCCATTTTTTTGAACAGTACATTCCACTTGTTCACACTTATAATCCACTTGTTACCAACATTATATACCATCAACAGCATTACACTTTCAATTTCCTTGGATTCTTTTTGCACAATGGAGCCGAGCCAGTCACTAACAAAACTTTATCTGCCACTATATACCTTGCTTTATAACCGGAAGCCCCAATCCGCCCTGACTTAAAGACAAGGCTTTCGGCTGCCCTTTCTGTGCATTCCTATAAACGGCACGAGAAACATGCAATGTTTTTACCGTACCATTATCAAAAGCTACTTCGAGATAATATTCATAGCGCATACCATCGGATACATAACGATGCTTTCCTACCTTGCGCCGTTTTTCATGTTGCTCCATACGTTTATCGAGTACGGTTACAGTTACCTCATACTCGTCAGCGTCCGCCAACAAATTGTTGCCTGAAAGAAACAATACATAACAGAAAGAACCCACGCATACCAAATGACACAGTACATTCACAATCCCATTCTCTACGGTCGTCAGCCATATCCACTTCCGATAGAGAGGAAGAGTCAACATACCTGCCGCCAATGCTACGCCAACAGGTATCCACCAGGCTGCCAATGTTTTCTCAGAAATCACATATCCCATAGTGCCCGAGAACAATACGGCCAAGACCACAAAAATGCGTAATATTTTAATAAACAGAATCCCCATCGCTTTAATTTGTATTTTCCTGCAAATATAAAAATAAAAGTGACATTGCAAATTCTCACACACAGCATTCCGCATGAACTAACTTACCTAACAGAGCGTTATAACTGTACAAACTTAAAGAAACGACCATTATGGAAAAGAACTTGATTCATAGTAATGAATTGCATTTCATTGATAAGAAACGCATTCATCGGGCGGTAGAGCAGTTGGTTGAGTCATTGGAACTGGCAGCAGGTTCCACAACGGGATTTAATCTGTATGCAGTAGTAGAGAGTTATTTCACTGACTTGAACAAACGAAAGGAAATAAACCGTTTGCTTAATCTTGAGCAAAATATTTGTGAAGAAGTAGAAGAAGAACTCGGAGTGTACGAAATGTAAAACAATGTATACATATCAGTGAGGCTATATCCAAACTAAAATTCGCCTATTATTTGTTTCTTTCCGAGCACGGGATTACACGGAAAACACAGATTTTTCTTCATTCTTTTTCCGTGAAATCCGTGTAATTCCGTGCCTAAAAGAAATCATCAGATGTATTTTGACCTCAATATTCTTTCAACATTCGACTTTCCTATCAATCCTTTGCCTGATGCACTGTCAGTTGCGGGAACGGGAAACCGATTCCTTCTTCGTTGAATACAGTATAAATAGTCTTGTTCATATCAAAATAAACTCCCCAATAATCGCTGCTCTTCACCCAAACACGGATAACAATATTTACACTGCTGGCATCCAAAGCATGAAGGGCGACAAAAGGCGCCGGAGCATTCAGAATACGACTGTCGGCAGCAAGTATACGGCGTACGGTACTTTCCACCTTATCGTAATTCTCGCCATATTCCACTCCAATAACCCAGTCTACGCGACGGGTATCCTCACGACTGTAATTAGTCACAGTACCGCTACTCAAAGCACCGTTAGGAATATAAATCACCTTATTATCAGCCGTAGTAAGAATAGTATGGAATATCTGAATCTCGCGCACCGTACCGGACACACCCTGGCTTTCAATCCAATCACCTACCTTAAACGGGCGAAACAGCAAGACGATAAGTCCGCCGGCAAAATTCTGCAAATTTCCGGATAACGCCATACCCACCGCTACACCGGCAGATGCCAACAAAGCTGCAAATGAAGTTGTTTCAACTCCCAACTTGCCGATAACGGCAATAATTAACAGAATTGTCAGTAGAATATTCACCAGACTCTTGACGAAACTTTGGATACCCGCATCAATGTGCCGCTTCATCAGTAGTTTAGACACAAGTTTTTTAATGAAAGAAATAAGGAAACGCCCAACCACAAAGATTATAACTGCCCCTATAATACGACCGCCGGCTCCTACCCCCCAATCAATCAGTTGCTGCATAAAAATCTGAAGCTTGCTGAATCCCTCTTCAGAAGCCTGGGCGACAAACGCCGCCATTAATAAAGATGATAACATAATGATTATAGTTTAATGGATTAATGAATACAAAATTAACAAATAAATCCATTTTTCGTTCACATTATTTGTACCTTTCGACCAAAAGAAATACTTTTGCCTCTGATTTCAATTAAGGGGTGCCCTAATATTACGGGCTGAGATCATACCCATTGACCTGATTCGGGTAGTGCCGACGTAGGGAAAAGAAGAAAAGTTCCCCTTTTCTGTAGTAATCTTTAATAATTCAAATTGCAAATGAAAAAGTATGCAATGACAGCATGCCTGTTTATGGCAGCGCTGAATGTCTGCGCACAGACAAAGGAAAAAGACAGTTTGCGGGTAATAGACTTACAAGAAGTAGAGATTATCTCTACACGCGCCACAGGAACCACTCCGGTGGCATTTACCAACATCAACAAAGAACAGCTTAAAAAACAGAACTTCGGACAAGACTTGCCGTATCTGTTGAGTATGACTCCCTCTGCCATCACTACCAGTGATGCCGGAGCGGGTATCGGGTATACCACATTGAGAGTACGCGGTACGGACGGAACACGCATCAACGTCACCGCCAATGGTATTCCTATCAATGATGCCGAAAGCCACAATGTATTTTGGGTAAACCTGCCGGATTTCGCATCGTCCGTCAAAGACATGCAAATCCAGCGTGGTGCAGGAACTTCCACCAACGGTGCAGGAGCTTTCGGAGCCAGTATCAACATGCAGACCGGAGACTTCTCACTGAAACCGTATGCCGAGCTGAACGGTTCGTACGGGTCGTTCAATACACACAAAGAAACGGTAAAAGCAGGAACAGGACTTATCAACGGCCATTGGTCTTTCGACGCCCGCCTATCCAATATCAGTTCGGACGGGTACATCGACCGCGCATCGGTCGGACTGAATTCTTACTACCTGCAGGGCGGATATTACAGCGACAACACTTCTATCAAGTTAATAACATTTGGCGGCAAAGAGCGTACCTACCATGCCTGGAATTATGCCAGTAAAGAAGAAATGGAGAAATACGGCCGCCGTTACAACTCTTGCGGATATATGTACACCGACGACAACGGCACCGACCATTTCTATGAAGACCAAACGGACAACTACGTACAAAAGAACTACCAATTGCTTTTCAACCACAGCTTCACTTCCGCCTGGAATGTAAACGTAGGTTTGCACTACACCAAAGGAGATGGCTACTATCAAGAATACAAAGGCGGACGCAAACTGGTGGAATATGGCCTGTTGCCATACGAACATGACGGTGAAACCGTAAGCAAAAGCGACCTTATCCGTAAAAAAGCGATGGACAACTGGTTCGGCGGCGGCATCTTCTCCGTAAATCATAAGGGCAACCGCCTTCATACATCCCTCGGCGGCGGACTGAACCGCTATGACGGCGACCACTTCGGCAAAGTGTTGTGGGTGAAAAACTACATCGGCAACCTCGACCCAGACAAAGACTACTACCGCAACAATGCCACAAAGAACGACGGTAACCTCTATCTGAAAGCCAACTATGAGTTATGCAGCGGGGTCAATGCCTATGCAGATTTGCAATACCGCCACATCTCTTATAAAATGTACGGACAGAACGACAAGTGGAACAGCGTTACCAATGACGGTCTGCAACAACTTGCCATTCACGAGAAGTTCGACTTCTTCAACCCCAAAGCCGGGCTGTCATGGCAAATCAACCGCAACAACCGGATATACGGTTCGTTCAGCGTAGCCCACAAAGAACCGACACGCAACAACTATACGGACGGCAAGTTTACCGAACACCCCAAAGCAGAGCGTCTGTTCGACTACGAGCTGGGATACACCTTTGCCAATTCCTGGCTGACTTTCGGCGCCAATCTATACTACATGGACTACAAAGACCAGCTGGTGCTGACCGGCGAACTGAACGAAATCGGTGAAGCCGTAGCCGCCAACGTACCCGACAGCTACCGTATGGGTATCGAACTAATGGCAGGTTTAAAGCTGCCTTGCGGTTTCCAATGGGACATCAACGCCACGCTAAGCCGCAACCGTGTAGAAAACTTTACCGAAACACTTTATGAAAACGAAGACCCGACCGGCGACACATGGAGCACTTATCTGGGCGATACCCACATTGCTTTCTCTCCCGACTTTCTGCTGAACAACCGTTTCGGATACACCTACAAGGGGTTTGAAGCATCTTTACAATCGCAATACGTCAGCAAACAGTACATGAGCAACCTGAATTGCAAAGACCATATTCTGGATGCCTATTTCGTCAGCAACCTGAACCTATCGTACACATTCACGTTGCCCAAAACAAAATCGATAACTGTAGGCTGTACCATCTACAATCTCTTCAACGAAGAGTATGAGAACAATGGCTACGCAGGCAGCGGCTTCTATTATGAGAACGGACAGAAAGTGCGCTACAATTATGCCGGATATGCCGCACAGGCCGGCACTAATGTATTAGGACATATCTCCTTGAGTTTCTAAATTTGATTATGGAGCAGACACTCGAAATTATCGGAACACTTGTCGGGCTTCTCTACCTCTGGCTGGAGTATCGGGCAAGTATATATCTTTGGATAGCAGGCATCATAATGCCTGCTATCTATATCTTCGTGTACTACAATGCGGGGCTGTATGCAGACTTCGGTATCAACATCTACTACCTCGGAGCTGCCATATATGGGTGGATGATGTGGAAATACGGAGCATTCTTACGCCGGACAATCCTGAAAAGGAAAATCCCGGATATGGAAAACCAACAACAGGAGCTTCCCATAACCTGCATGCCGTCAAGGTATCTGTTGCCGCTTATTGCGGTATTTGCCGTTACGCTTGCCGGCATTGCCTGGGTGCTTATCAACTTTACAGACAGCAATGTCCCTTGGCTGGACTCCTTCACTACCGCGCTCAGCATTGTCGGCATGTGGATGCTGGCACGTAAATATGTAGAACAATGGTGGGCCTGGATTGGCGTAGATGCTGTGAGTACAGGATTGTACATCTATAAAGGACTCGATTTTACCGCTGCATTGTACGGCCTTTACACAATAATCGCTATCTTTGGCTATTTCAAATGGAAGAAGCTGATGAAAAAAGAGGCTGATTTATGATTTATAAATTCCGATTTAGCAAGTATCAACTATGAAAGTGGAAGCTGTGGTTTTAGCAAACGGGGAATATCCTACCGCTCCCCTGCCTTTGCAGATATTGGCAGATGCGCCTTACGTAGTCTGTTGCGACGGCGGTGCAGACGAATACATCCGGAACGGACATACCCCCAATCTTATTATAGGTGACGGCGACTCCATCAGTGAGGAGAACCGCAAGAAGTACGGGCATCTGCTTCACCGCATTGCCGAACAAGAAACGAACGACCAGACCAAAGCCGTCAACTACCTGTTATCGCAAGGCAAACGCCGGATAGCTATCGTAGGCGCCACCGGCAAACGCGAAGACCATACGTTGGGAAACATCAGCCTGCTTATGGACTATATGCGTGCAGGAGCCGATGTACGGACTTATACAGATCACGGCATCTTCATCCCTTGCCGGAACACATGTACTTTTACCTGCCAACCGGGACAGCAAGTATCCATCATCAACTTCAATGCCCGTAAATTGCATGGGCTCGGCTTGGTATACCCTCTCAGCGACTTCACCAACTGGTGGCAGGGCACTCTCAACGAATGCATCGGAACAGAGTTTACGATTGAGGCGGAAGGGGAGTATCTGGTTTTTTTGAATTTCCCTCAGCCACTTCCACAAAGTACACGCTGATACAAATCATAGCAATGGCAACGGCCTGTGTCCAATTGAACCGGTCCTGTCCCAAAGAAAGCGAGACAACCGTGGTCACTACCAATATCAGATAGCTGTAAATAGCGACAACGGTAGTCTTCAGGTACTTCAACCCGACAGGAACCAGGAAGTAACTGAGATAAGTAGGGAAAATAAGGATAAATGCAAGTACAGCCCACGCCGTCCAATGCCACTCGCCCTTCCAGGCTTCTGCAAACATCGGTGCATCCCACCCTGCAACGGACGAAACGATTATGCCGGAAACAGCAGCTCCGCCAAATATATATTTCATCATTGTCACTACTCCTACCTTCTCCAGCTGTTTCTTGCTTACAATCAGATAAACGGCAAATACAAACGAACTGATCATACAAAGCAAATTGCCGGTAAAGGCATCGCGTGCCAAATCATCGCTTCCCTGCGTCAAGATACACAACATCGCACCGCCAAACCCCAAAGCTATACCGATAATCTTCATTACCGTAGCTTTCTCGTGCAGAAAGAAAACGGAAATGAGAAATACCCATATAGGCTGCATCGAATTGAATATGGCGCTCGAAACCGGAGTGGTTTTGCTGATGCCCAGCAGATAGCAGAACATAAATCCATAAAGCCCGAACGCCCCGAGGCAAAACAGCATGATGCGTTGCTTCCTGGTAACCGCCGCTTCTTTTATAAAACAACCCGTCAACCAAAAAGCCACTGCCGCAAACACGCACCGTATGGTAACACCCGTTAAAGCTCCCAACCACAAAGGCAATAAATACTTCAATCCGTTCATGTTCAGACCCGCCATGACACGGGACGCAACCATACTGAGATTGGCTTCCAGCTTTTTATCTTTCATGAGACTATCTACATTGAGTTCGAGGTAGTGAGAACGCATAGCACCGGGAAATGTTCGGAAACATACGGAACGTTATCCTAAACAATTCGCAACTTTGCAATGTTTTTAGGGAAACAGGAGACTGAAAAATGAAAGAAACAGAACCCAAACAGGCATCAAACCCCACCAAACAAGTACTCGTATTCTCCACCCGCCTACGCCAGGATATCCAAACCGCTTGCCGGCAACTGGAAAACGGAGAAGGGCAAGAAGATGTTACAATCAATAAGGAAGTAAAGTCATGGTTAAACAAATAAATTGGTCGCCACTTGCCAAGGGGGAACTGAGGAGCCTGCTGTTATCCTCAGTGCAGAGGTTTGGAAACAAAGAACAGGGAAAGATTATATACTCACTCTTCCAGAATGCACTTCATCGCATTACTCTAAATCCTTTCATCGGACAAGCCACGGAAGTGGATAACATACGATATATCACTCCTTGTCCCGACTATACGCTATTCTACCGCCACAGCCTTCTAAAAATAGAAATACTCGTGCTTTGGGATAATAGCCATAAAGCCGGAAAGATAAAAAGCATTCCCACAGGAAAACAAGAAGAGGCGTCAAAACTCCTTTGATATTTTTTTAGTTTTGACACCTCATCCTATCAGAAACAACCGGTAATCAGACATTCATTAAATAGCGCTTGAAGTCTGCAAAATCTTTCGACATAGGCAGACTCTTCTTTTCGCCACGCATAAAGGCTTGCAACTTCTCCGGTATCTGTATCGCCTCACCGATAATATTCTCTACCGTATCTTTGAACTTGGCAGGATGAGCCGTTTCCAGGAAGACGCCCGTCTCACCCGGCTGCAAGCCCTCTTGCAATGCACGGAAACCGCATGCACCATGAGGGTCGAGCAGGTAATGCTCATCTGTCCAAACGTTCTTCACGGTTTCGGCTATCTGTTCGTCCGTATAAGCAGCACCGCTTATCTCGGCAGAGATAGCTGCATGGCTACCGCCATAGAGGTCGAGCACACGGGCAAAGTTACTCGGATCGCCCACATCCATGGCATTGGCTATCGTAGCGACACTGGGTCGCGGCGTATAAACACCCGTCTGCAAATATTGATAGAATATGTCGTTACGGTTGTTGGATGCTATGAAACGCTTTATCGGCAGTCCCATGCGTTTACCGAACAAACCGGCCGTTATATTACCGAAATTGCCGCTTGGCACACAGATTACGGCATTGGCAGCCTTACCCGCCCGCTTCAACTGCGCATAAGCATAAAAATAGTAGAAAGCCTGCGGCAGAAAACGCGCCACATTAATGGAGTTGGCGCTGGTAAGTTGCAAACGGCTGTTAAGCTCCTTGTCCATGAAAGCCGCTTTCACCAATGCCTGACAATCGTCGAACGTGCCATCTACTTCAAGAGCCGTGATATTCTGTCCCAACGTAGTGAATTGCTTTTCCTGAATTTCACTGACCTTGCCCTTCGGGTAGAGCACATAAACATGAATACCTTCTACACCGAGGAAACCATTGGCAACGGCACTGCCCGTATCACCCGAGGTAGCAACCAATACATTAACCTGCTTCTTGCCCTCTTTTCTGATAAAATAGCCCAACAGGCGCGCCATAAAACGGCCGCCTACATCCTTAAAGGCAAGTGTAGGGCCATGGAACAATTCGAGGGAATAGATATTTTCCGTCACTTTCACCAAAGGGACATCGAAGCTCAATGTATCGTACACAATCTGCTTCAATGTATCTGCGGGAACATCTTCCCCAAAGAAAGCATCCGCCACCCGATAGGCTATCTCCTGAAAGCCAAGCGTATCAATGCTGTCGTAGAATTCCTGTGGCAACGGTTTAATGGTAAAGGGCATGAAAAGTCCTTTGTCTGCGGCAAGCCCTTTCACTACCGCCTCTTCGAGGGTAACATCGGGAGCTTGTTTGTTGGTACTATAATATTGCATATTAAATTAAATATTAAAGAATTAATAATTAAAGGCTATGACGCTGTACCAAATGATAATCAGCACATTTGGGCATGTCATCTCATTATCCCTTCATAAATTCGTTTATAAACTCATCTTCTTTCATCAGACCGTAGCTGCCGCTGCAAGCCGCCACTTCATCAAAAGTCTGCACCTCGTCCGGCTCAATACCCGGATACCAAATAAAGAAAGGTACCGGTTCGTTGGTATGTGTACGCAGCTCGCAGGGAGTAGGATGATCGGGCAAAACGGCAATGGCGACAGGTTCTTCCCAATCTTTCACCGCTTCATAAATAGGACCTACGGCGCGGCTATCCAGATTTTCAATGGTCAGCCTCTTCAAAGAAAGGTCTCCTTCATGTCCCGCCTCATCGCTGGCCTCGATATGCAGGTAAACGAAATCATCCGTTTTCAGTGCGTCAAGAGCGGCAGCCACTTTATTCTCGTAATTGGTATCGTACAGTCCGGTCGCTCCTTCCACCGTCAGGCGACGCAGTCCGGCATAATAGCCGATACCGTTAATCAAATCTACGGCAGAGATTACAGCACCTTTCCTCACTTGAGGAAACTTATCCGAAAGTGTTTCCATCTGCGGACGATAACCCGGGCTCCACGGCCAAATACTGTTAGCCGGGTCTTTGCCTTCGGTTGCACGCTTCCTATTGACGGGGTGTTCTTTCAGCAATTCTTGCGAACGCATGATTAAATCGTTAATCAAGTCGGCGGTTTGTTGCGGGGTCAAATCGGCTTGTCCTTCGGGAACGGTGATACTTTCCGTACCTGCCATAGGCTTTACCAGCAACGGCCGATAGGGTTTCAAAGGGACATCATGCGGGGGAGTACAGTCTATACGCTTGTCTCCACCTTTTATTACCAACAAATGCCGGTATTGCACCCCCGTATGGAAACGCACGCGCTCATTACCCAAATGTTCCTGCAGATATTTCACCAGCACATCGGCTTTTTCGGTCGTAATATGTCCCGCCGAATGGTTCTTGATAGCATCTCCTTCAATGCAGATAATATTACAGCGCATCGCCATTTCACCCGGCTTCAGGTCTACACCGATACTTGCCGCTTCCAACGGGCCGCGTCCCTCATATACTTTCGGCAGGTCATAGCCCAAAACGGACATATTGGCAACCTCACTGCCGGGATGAAATCCGTCGGCAACAGTTTTTAACCTGCCTACACGCCCCATCCGGGCAAGCTTATCCATATAGGGCGTTTTAGCTGCTTGCAACAAAGTCCTGCTTTCCAAAGACTTTACAGGCCAGTCGGCCATACCGTCACCTAATATAATAATGTGTTTCATACCCATGAATCTTGAAATCCAAGTACGAAGTTCGTACTTAATTAAACGTTCGCAATACTCATAATATCCGCAAATACTCCCGCAGCCGTTACACCGGCACCGGCACCGTAGCCTTGTATCATCATCGGATATTCCTTATAACGCTCTGTTGTCAGCAAGATAATATTGTTGCTGCCTTCCAACCCATAGAACGGGTGATTGACACCCACTTCCTGCAGTCCTACGGATGCCTTGCCGTTCTCCAGTCTGGCAACGAAACGCCAATGCTTGTTTTCCGCTTCCAACACCTTGCGGCGTGCTTCAAAGCCGGCGTCGAGGCTCGGCACTTTCTTCCAGAAGTCATCCAAAGAACCTTCGAAGAAATCATCGGGTACAAAGAGATTCTTTTCCACATCACTTTGCTCAATACGATAACCGGCTTCACGTGCAAGGATTACCAGTTTGCGGATTACATCCTTACCGCTGAGGTCGATACGCGGATCGGGTTCGGAATAACGTTCCTCCTGAGCCATTTTAATGGTTCTGCTGAAAGGAATATCCGCGCTTATCTTGTTGAATATATAATTCAGCGTACCGCTCAGCACGGCTTCAATCTTCAGTATCTTGTCACCGCTATGAATAAGGTCGTTAATGGTATTGATAATAGGCAACCCCGCACCTACGTTCGTCTCAAACAGATATTTCACGCCGCGCTGGCGGGCTATCTGCTTCAGTTCCCGGTAGTTTTCATACTCCGAAGAAGCTGCAATCTTATTGGCGGCTACAACCGAAACGTTGTGCATCAAAAGGTCTTTATACAAGGAAGCCACTCCTGCGCTTGCCGTACAGTCCACGAATACGGAGTTAAAGATATTCATGCCGATAATCTCGTTACGAAGCGTATCCAGAGAGCTTTCCTTACCTTTCTCCGCCAATTCTTCGCGAAAGCGTCCCAAGTCAAATCCCTCGCGGCTGAAGATTGCTTTGGAAGCATCGGCAATACCTACCACATTCAGTTGTAAGCCGTTCTCCTGCATCAATTTCTGACGCTGGCTGTGAATCTGTTCTATCAAACTGCCGCCTACCGTACCAACTCCGCAGATAAAGAGATTCAATACCTGATATTCCGACAGGAAGAAAGAGTCATGGATCACGTTCAAAGACTTGCGCAGCGACTTGCTGTCTACCACAAACGAAATATTCGTTTCCGAAGCGCCCTGTGCACAAGCTATCACATTGATACCGTTACGTCCCAGCGTACCGAACAGCTTACCGGCAATACCCGGCGTATGCTTCATATTCTCACCTACAATGGCTACCGTAGCCAAATCCTTCTCAGCCTGTATGGGTGAAATCTCTCCCATTTCAATCTCTTTGACAAACTCTTCGTTCAGAACTTCACAAGCCAGGTCGGCATCCGCATTACGCACACCGATGGAAGTAGAATTCTCCGAAGATGCCTGCGATACGAGGAACACGCTGATACCGTTCTTTGCCAAAGCCTTAAAGATACGGTAGTTCACACCAATCACACCTACCATACCGAGTCCCTGCACCGTTATCAGACTTGTATCGTTGATAGACGAAATACCTTTAATGGCTTTACTTTGCGGATTGGAAACATCCTGCTTGATGACCGTTCCCGCTCCGTCGGGATTGAACGTGTTCTTTATTATAATAGGTATGTTCTTGTGGCAAACCGGATAGATGGTAGGCGGATACACTACCTTAGCGCCGAAGTTGCAAAGTTCGGTAGCTTCTACATAGCTCAGTTCATTAATGGTATAAGCCGTGGAAATCACACGCGGATCGGCGGTCATGAAACCGTCCACATCCGTCCAGATTTCCAGTGCATCGGCATCCAGCGCCGCAGCTATGATGGCAGCCGTATAGTCGGAACCTCCGCGACCGAGGTTGGTCACCTCGCCCGTAATCTTATCCGTAGAGATAAATCCCGGAACCAGCACCCGTCGGGGCATATCCTTGAATGTCTCGCGCACCAGGGAAGTGGTAAGCTCCGTATCCAATACATGCTTGGAATGTTTCTTCTCCGTTTTGATGAACCGGCGCGAATCAAACCATTCCGCACCCGTCAGTTGCGCTGCAATAATGGATGAAAGGCGTTCGCCGTAACTCACAATCGTATCGGATGTTTTCGGCGAGAGGTCCTTTATCAGGTAAATCCCCTGGAAGATATCTTTCAGCTCATTAAGCAACTCCCCCACCCGGCGTTGCAGTGATACTTGCGCCTCACCTGCCGGAATTACTTCCTTTATCATTTCCACATGACGATAGACAATCTCACGAAACTCGTTTTCATAAGAGGAATCACCGGCAGCCGCCATTTTCGAAGTATTGATCAGCTTGTCCGTAATGCCGCCCAAGGCAGACACTACCACTATTAAAGGTTCGTTTATAGTCTCTACAATTCTCTTAACGCTTAAAATACTGCTCGCAGAACCTACGGATGTTCCGCCGAATTTTATTACTTTCATATCTTTTTATCGGATTGAAACGGTTGATACAATTGTCAAAACAAGCTGCTATGGCCCGTATAGACTTTAACTAAATAAGAAAAACTGCTGAAAAATTGGTGTAACACGTAGAAACACAAAATACTATCCCTAACCCCTAAGGGTCATGGTACACATGGATGTGACTGTATGTTGATAGTACTTGTTCATTCTCTCTTACTGCTATCG
>ENA-OPXV01000453-OPXV01000453.1-human-gut-metagenome-genome-assembly--contig:-NODE-453-length-13770-cov-1.218739_pt1 | contig 13770 bp, 9 predicted proteins | sample MGYA00241770_ERZ502044 | MGnify/ENA primary metagenome ERZ502044 (study PRJEB25962, sample SAMEA1965852) | human gut metagenome | biome: human gut; feature: human-associated habitat; material: faeces...
GGGCCATACCGAGAATGATAATAGCAAGCGTACCCGTCATTTCAAGCGGTCCGTCATTAAAGGCGAGAATCATGGCAAGACCGATAAACGTCCCCGGCAGAGAGACGGGAAGCATGGCAAGAAAATCCATAACTGTTCTTCCCGGGAATTTTTTACGGAGCACCAGAAACGCCAGAGCAATGCCGAAGACCGTGCTGATTGCCGCCGTGGACATGGATGCCACCCAGGAGTTCACCATGACATTGGAGTTGATGACGCCTTCTTTGAAATACTCAAGAGTGAAGGTGTAATCCGCACCGAAAGAAACGGTAAAGGCAAAAAGCACGACCACGCCGATAATCATAAGGATGCCCAAGCTGAGAAGCATGCAGAAAGTAAAGAAACACCATGTTGCCGCCGGTCCCGCCGTCACACGGATGAGGCCTGCCACGGGCTTTCCCGTAACAGTAACGTAAGAGTTCTTTTCCAGATAATACCGCTGTACAAAGAAAACAATGAGTGTCGGAATGACAAGGAATACGGAAAGCGTGGCGCCCATGGGAAGATCCCAGGCACCGGTGACCTGTGTGTATGCTTCCGTGGCCAGGACATGATAATTACCGCCGACCAGCATGGGGTTGCCAAAGTCCGCCAATGAGTTGATACCGACCAGGAGGAACGCGCTTGCCAGCCCCGGTGTAGCCAGTCTGAGGGTCACCGTACGGAAAAGGTACCACCCTTTCGCCCCCAGGTTCTGTGCCGCCAGTTCCAAATTCGGACTGATATTTTTCAAGATACCCGAAATAGTGATGTACGCCAGCGGGAAAAAAGCGATAGTCTGCGCTACCCAAAGTCCGACAGGTCCGTAAAGATCCACCTTCAAATGAAGCATTTCCCATGTAATAAAGCCGCGGCGGCCGAAAAGCATGATGAATGCCAGACCGCTGACAACGGACGGCGCCATGGTAGGAAGCAGAGCCACCACCTGGAAGAAACGCTTGCACGGCATATTCGTGTAATTCACGCCGTAAGCGAAAATGAATCCGAAAACGATAGCCGTCGCCGTAGCAACAAAGGACGAGAAGATCGTGTGGCTGAATACCTCGATGAACTCCTTATCCGTGACGGCGCGCATCCAGTCTGCCGATGTCGGAACGAGAAGAATTTTCACAAAAGGATAAATAATAAATACGGCAAACAGAAGGAATACGGCAAGAATACCGATGAGAAGCGGCGGCTCCCGAAGAAGCACTTTCATCTCCGCTGCGATTCCGGTGTGTTCGCGGCCGGACTCTTTTTCATTCATACAAAACTCCTTAGATATAAAAAGGATTTATTTCTTTAAAACAGCAGGTGCCTTCCGGCTTTTCCATCGGCGAGGGAAGGGCAGGTATAAAGCAGACTATTTCTTAAATAAGTAAAAGTAATAGATAAAAAGTTACCCCCACCGTCATTGGTGGAGGCAGCTTTTTGACAGACATATTATTCAGCAAAGAATGTATCGCAGTTCTTCTGTTTATCGGCGCCCGCCTTGACCAAATCATAAGTCTTGAACAGCGGCAGCTCTTTCAGCGGCTTCATGCCCTGGGGCGGAGCCACTTCCGGATTGCAGGCAATGCCATTCGTCGTCTTTACAAGGATATCTCCCGCTTCTTTGGTAAGGACGAAATCAATAAACGCTTTCGCCACATCTTCATTGGCTTTGTTCTTGATCTTGCCTACGGGGCATACCGTCCAGCCTGCCTGATCGTAAATGGTGCTCACCAGTTTCTGTCCCTTGGCGCTGACCAGATTCTGATCGGAAATAAAGTTGACGGCGATAAGATATTCGCCGGCGCCGGCTTTCTGTCCCGGTGTAAATCCGGAAGGAGTGAACTGCGCCACCTGCGGTTTCAGCGCTTTCAGGTATTCCCAGCCCTTTTCTTCTCCCATATTCTGGAGAACGGAACTGATAAAGGTGTTGCCTGTACCGGATTTGCGTGGATCAGGCATAATAATTTCCCCTTTGAATTCAGGTTTCAGAAGATCCTGCAGTGTCGTCGGAGCAGCGACGCCTTTCGGTTTAAATTCTTCATTGAAACGTTTTTCATTATAGCCGATTGCCAAAACTTCCAGATACGTGCCATACCAGAAACCGTCTTTGTCCTGGTATTCAGGCATGATCATTTTGGCATTCTTGGATTTATAAGCTTCCAGAAGTCCGTCAGCCGCCGCTTTCGCATGGGCGTCTGCCGTGCCGCCGAGCCAGATATCCGCTTTCGGTGCGTCTTTTTCTGCCGTGATACGGGCAAGAGCTTCCCCGGTTGGCAGACGGATGAAGCTTACATCTGCACCGGTCTGCTTCTTAAACAGATCCGCCAGTTCTTTTGCCGTGTCTTCATGGAAAGACACATACATCACCAACTTCTTGCCTTTCAGATCCTGACCGCCCGCTTTCGCACCGCCTGCAGCCGCCTTGTCACCGCCGCCGCAGCCGGCAGCAATCAACGCCAGTCCGGCCAGGGTGCACGCAGCAAGAGCCTTCCATTTCATGAAAAACATCTCCTCTCAAATCTTAAATATGTTTACTTACCAAAGCAATTTTAGCATATATCCCAGACACTAACTATAAAAAGAAAGTCCGTTGTAATTTTAGCATAAATGTATGCTGTTTTCATTACTTTTTATCATTACATAACACATATTCCTTTTCCCGTTTTCATATTTTCTGCAAAAGAAAAGGACGCCTTTTACGAAACGTCCTGTCCTTTGTCAATTTATCTTCTTCCCGTTACTGTTTTTCCCCGGACTTTTCTGCCGACCGGCCCGAAATCCTGTCAAGAAGTTTATTCCCCGCGGATTTCACTTTATCCTTTAATGCTTTTTTCGTTTTCTCCGCTTCTTCCTTTTTCTTCTTTTCCGCCGCTTCCGCTTCCTGCTTCGCCCGCGCGGCCCTTGCTCTTTCCATACTGCTTCTTACGGAGGCAGGAATTTCGAAATTCTTCACGGTGTAACCGCTTTCCGCTTCGTACATATAATCGCGCCAGATCGCTGCAGGAATGGTGCCGCCGGTATACCCCGCATTGGTGGATGTGTCATCGCCGACCCAGACAGCCGTGGAGAGATCCGGCGTATATCCGACAAACCATGCGTCATGTTCATCATCAGTAGTCCCCGTCTTTCCTGCCGACGGCCGTCCGATATATGCATTTCCGCCAGTTCCGCGGGAGATGACTTCTTCCAGCACGCTCGTCAATGTCCATGCCGAGGCCTCATCAACGGCCTGTGTACTTTCCCGCGCGCCGGAATGATCTTCAAGCACCTTTCCATTGCGGTCGACAACTTTCATAATGACCGTCGGTTCCACCAGTTTGCCGCCGTTTGCAAACACGCTGTATGCTTTTGCCATATCCCAGACGGACACGCCGTAAGTCAGACCACCGAGAGCTGTTGCCAAGTTCGTATCACTGTATTCACCCTCGGTAACTAAGGTGGAAATCCCCACATTTTTTGCCGTCTGAATAATTTTTCCCATGCCTACCTGATCCGCCAGATAGACCGTAGGTATATTCATGGACTTCACAAGCGCTTCCATGACGGTTACACTGCCGCCGGAAGTGCCACCGTAATTCTTCGGTGTCCAGCCGCCGCCAAAATCTTTCGCTGTATTACTGAGTATATCGAAAGGCGTTACTTTATTTGCAAATGCAGTGAGGTAGACAAAAGGCTTGAAAGCCGAACCCGGCTGGCGGGTCATCTGCACCGCACGGTTAAAATGATCCTGTCCGCGGCCGCCTACCATGGCACGGACATATCCTGTTCCCACTTCTATGGAAACAAGGGCACCTTGGGGCTGAGTCAGATTATTATCATCCGTATAGGCATTAGGAAGATTTTTCTTCAGAGCCGCTTCCGCTTCCTTCTGCAAATCAAGATCCAGTGTAGTGTAAATCTGCAGGCCCTCTTTGTATATCGCATCGGAATCATACTTTTCGCTGATCAAGTGAATGACATAATTTACAAAATAAGATGCCACACTATCCGTTCCCCGCTGTTCCTGGGGCCGGGCCAGATGGATATCCGCTTCTTTTGCCGCAGCGGCCTCACTCTCGGTAATGTACCCGTACTTCACCATCTGATCAAGAACGATGGACTGCCGCTGTTTTGCCGCTTCCACACTGTGGAACGGAGAGTAATAATTTGGACTGTTCGGAAGACCCGCTATAAGTGCGCACTGGGCAAGAGACAAATCCTTCACGTCTTTTCCAAAATACACTTTAGATGCCGTCTGGATCCCATAACAGCCCTGTCCGAAATAAATCTGGTTCATATACATTTCCAGAATTTCTTTTTTGGTATACTGCCGCTCTATCTTTAGGGCAAGAAAAGCCTCCACCAGCTTGCGTTTCAACGTCTGTTCCTGCGAAAGGAAAGCGTTTCGCGCCAGCTGCTGCGTAATGGTGCTCCCCCCCTGCGCCGTAGCATTGCCGCTGATGATATTTCTGAAAACGGCACGGATGATACCGAGAGGATCCACGCCGTGATGTTCATAAAAGCGGTTATCCTCTACCGCAATAAATGCGTTTTGTAAATTAGCCGGCACTTCATCAATGGACACGGGGAGACGGTTTTCCTCGGCGTGAACCGTAGTAATAAGCCGCCCCTTGGCATCATAAATGCGGGATGACGCATCCGGTGCAATATTTGCGGAAATATCCGGAAGCCCGCTGCTCACCGACAGAAAGAAACCTGCCGCCGCCCCAGCGCCTGCAATAAAAACAATAATGAAAAGAAAAAGAAAAATCTTTTTTACCGTGGAAGATTTTTCTTTATGCTGTCTGCGAATTTCAGAATTTCTCATGAAAGCCGGCGCTCCTCTGATTAATCAATGTATATCTCATATAAAAATTTTTACCCAAAATATGAACGGTTAAACCAAAAGATTATAATATTTGTTCCATTATAGCACAATCCCGCCGGCAAAGAAGAAAGAAGGCTTTCTCTTCCTTTTTAGAATCATCGTTTTTAAAATCATCGTTCCCCTTTTCTTTTCTGCCGCTGTTTCTTCCATCCCCGGTATAAGACTTTATCCCCTCATACCGTTTATGGAATTTCATTTCTTGTCCTACTATATATGGTATCCTATTCTCTATAGGTGCCTATAGAAAAAATCTTGAATGAGTATCTCCATTGTGAAACGTTTCGTGAAACGCCAAAGCCTCCTGTCTCCTTTCCGCCCCATATCGACATGCCTGCATTTCCATATTTTTGATTTTCCGCAGCTTTGAAAAATAATGGTATTTTTTTAATTCGTTTTTCCTATTCCATTTCCTGTGAATATGTTGTACTATAAATCACGATACAATATGTTGTATCGCAGCAGAAGTAAAAACTATATTTTGTACGTGTCATTTTAATTTTATTATATCCAATCATTAATAGGGAGTGTAGTCATGCAGCAGGGAAACGAAGAGAACGTCATCGTCCGCACGAATGTCATCAAAAGAAACGGACAGGAAGTCACTTTTGATATCACGAAAATCATCAATGCTATCGGCAAAGCCAATCATGAAGTCGCCGGCATCCATCAGATGAATAATTTCCAGATCCGTGCGATTGCGGATAATATCGCGAAGAAAATTTCCAATTATCCCCACGCGGCTAACGTCGAAGATATCCAGGATATGGTAGAAACGGGCATCATGGAAATGCGCGGCTATGAAGTAGCACAGAAATACGTCCGTTATCGTTATAAACGCGAAATTTCCCGCAAGAGCAATACCACCGATGACGGTATTCTTTCTCTGATCGAACTTAATAACGAGGAAGTAAAACAGGAAAACTCCAATAAAAATCCTGTCATCAATTCTACCCAGCGCGACTATATGGCCGGCGAGGTATCCAAAGACCTCACGCGCCGCCTTCTTCTTCCTGAAGAAATCGTCAAGGCGCATGATGAAGGCATCATTCACTTCCATGATGCCGACTATTTCGCGCAGAAAGAACATAACTGCGATCTCATTAACCTGGAAGACATGCTCCAGAACGGTACTGTCATCAGCCAGACGATGATTGAAAAGCCCCATTCTTTCTTCACCGCCTGCAATGTAACGACCCAGATTGTTGCCCAGGTGGCGTCCAACCAGTACGGCGGCCAGTCCTTTACGCTTTCTCACCTTGCGCCCTTCGTCGATATCAGCCGTCAGAAAATCAAAAAGGAAGTCATCGAAGAACGGAAGCTGACCGGCGAATCCATGAATGATGAAATCATTTCCAAAATTGTTGAAGCCCGTCTCCATGAAGAGATCAAGAGCGGTATTCAGACAATCCAGTACCAGCTCATTACTCTGATGACCTGTAACGGCCAGGCTCCTTTCGTCACCATGTTCATGTATCTTGATGAAGTACCGGAAGGCCGCACCCGTGACGATCTCGCCATGATCATCAAAGAAGTCCTTCTCCAAAGAATGAAGGGGGTAAAAAATGAAAAAGGCGTATGGATCACACCGGCATTCCCGAAACTGATTTACGTCCTTGATGAAGATAATATCCATGATGACTCCCCTTACTATGAGCTGACGAAACTTGCTGCGGAATGCACAGCAAAACGTCTCGTCCCCGACTATATTTCCGCGAAAATCATGAAGGAATACAAAAACGGCGACGTATACCCCTGCATGGGCTGCCGCAGCTTCCTCACCCCCGACACGGAAGGTCTTGGTAAAAATGGCGAGCATAAATATTACGGCCGTTTCAACCAGGGCGTTGTCACACTGAATCTGGTAGACGTAGCCTGCTCGGCAGAAGGAAATATGGATGAATTCTGGAAAATCCTTGAAGACCGTCTTGAACTTTGCCACCGGGCTCTCCGCTGCCGTCACGAAAGACTTCTGGGCACCATTTCCGACGTAGCCCCCATCCTCTGGCAGCACGGCGCTCTCGCCCGTCTGAAAAAAGGCGAAGCCATCGATAAACTGCTCTTCAATAATTACAGCACCATTTCCCTCGGCTACGCAGGCCTCTATGAAATGTGCGTAAGAATGCTGGGCGTTTCCCACACCACGGAAGAAGGCAAAGCATTCGGCATGAAAGTCATGCAGAAACTGAACGATAAGTGCGCCGAATGGAAAGCCGCCGAACATATCAGTTATTCCGTCTACGGCACTCCTATGGAATCCACCACTTATAAGTTTGCCAAATGCCTCCAGAAACGTTTCGGCATAATCCCCGGTGTCACGGATAAAAACTACATCACCAACAGTTACCATGTCCATGTGGCTGAACATATCGACGCTTTCCATAAGCTGAAATTTGAATCCGATTTCCAGCGGCTCTCCCCGGGCGGCGCGATTTCCTACATTGAAGTGCCGAATATGCAGAACAACATCCCCGCCGTCATTGCCGTCATGAAGTACATCTATGAAAACATCATGTATGCGGAGCTGAATACCAAGAGCGACTACTGCATGCAGTGCGGCTACGATGGAGAAATCAAGATTATTGATGATGAAAACGGCAAACTCATCTGGGAATGCCCGAACTGCGGCAACCACGACCAGCACACCATGTCCGTGGCAAGAAGGACATGCGGATACATCGGCACCCAGTTCTGGAACCAGGGCCGCACACAGGAAATCAAAGACAGAGTCCTCCACCTTTAATCATCATTATTAAGATAAGGCGGCGCCATCCTGTATGAGCGCCGTTTTTATTCCCTATCGCGAGGTATTTATGAACTACGCCGGAATCAAAGAATATGATATCGCCAACGGGCCGGGCATCCGCTTTTCCCTTTTCGTTTCCGGCTGCACCCACCACTGCAAAGGCTGCTTCAATCCGGATACATGGTCTTTTCACTACGGCAAGCCCTTCACGAAAGAAACGGAAGACTACATCATCAGACAATTGGGGCAGGACTGCTACCAGGGCATGACTCTCCTCGGCGGCGAGCCCATGGAGCCGGTCAACCAAAAGGGACTTCTGCCCTTGGTGAAACGATTCAAGGAAACCTATCCGGAAAAAGATCTCTGGTGCTTCTCCGGCTATCTTTTCGATAAGGAAATACTCGGTCATTTCGCAAAGATTATGCCTGAAACAATGGAGCTTCTAAAATATATAGACATCCTTGTGGACGGTGAATTTGTCCTCGCAAAAAAAGATATCACCCTTCTCTTCAAAGGCTCTTCCAACCAGCGGACCATCGACGTGCAGAAATCTCTCCATGCAGGAGAACTGTGCTTTTGGAATCCGGGCGACACAAGTATGTCAAAAATGACAAAAATTTAAAGGCTGCGATGCAAAAAGGAACCCGCCGGTAATGCCGGCAGGTTCCTTTTTATGTTTTATCCATGATGACGGGTTTTACCGTAGTATGAAGTGCCTTTGTCAGAGTCATGCATAAGATCCATGAGTTCTTTGGCCCGTTCCAAAGTGAATCCGCATCGGTTGGCGTATTCCACAAGGGGATTTCCCCGCAGTTCACGTTTCTTTTTCATATATGCCCGGCGGTTTTCCTCGGAAAGCCCTTCCACATCCTGCAAATCCTGCATACGGCGGGCATTCCTGAAAATCATGTACACTTCCGTCCGCTCTGCTTCTTCTGCCGTCATCCTTCCTTCTTTCACAAGCTCCGCCAGATAGTACACCGCCGCTTCCGGCTTATGAGGGCTCGTCCCTTTGATATCCTGCGGCATGAATACCGGTTCAGGAAGCCTCGCCGATACGGTACCGGCAGCAAAAAGGATGGCAGCTAAAGCAAGTCTAAGTATTTTCTTCATATGTTCTCCTTAAAAAGAATGACGCAGTGTAAGGGTGTACGTTCTTCCGCTTGCCGCTTCGCTGTCATAAATCACTTTGTCGAAAAGATTGTAAATATAGAATTGGGCGGTGGTGTTCTTCGTGAAACTGTAATTGGCCGATAAGCTGGCAATGAAGAATTTTCCCGCAGAGTAGTACACGCCTGTCGCCGCATCAGGTTCCTGGCGTGCGCTGACATACCGGGCATCAGCAAGAATATCCCATCTCTTATCGGTAAACTCCGCGCCGAAGTGGATAAGGTGTTTCGGAATATCCCAGTTATGTTCGCCATCAATGGATTCCGCTTCCCATGCATAATTCAAATAGCCGCTTACCTTATCGGAGAATTGATGGGTAGCACTGAACTCGAAGCCTTTTTTCTTTGCCTTGCCAAAGTTCCTGTACTGGGAATAACCTTTTTTATAGAATACCCCTTTGTAAACAGATGCTTTGCCCGTGGAGAAATAACGGATAGCATCTTTCGTATCCGCTTTGTAGACAGCAATATTCGCAGTGGTATCTTTCCATTTTTTCTTCAATCCCAGTTCATACGTATCCGTCTGTTCCGGGTCAAGATCGGGATTGGGCAAAGATCCCCTTGTAGAAGCCGTAGGCACGCCATTGACAATCTTGATGGGTGATCTTTCAGAACGATACACCTGGTAGAGTATAGGCGGCGTGAAGGAATGTCCATAACTTGCATATACAGTGGTATCATTCCCCACAAGGTATTCTAAGGATAATTTCGGGCTCCATGCATTATAAATACCTTCTTCATCGTCCTTCACATAACCGGTCGTAAGAAATTCATGATGGCCGCCATATTTCTTGTAGCGGTCAAAACGGAGTCCTGCGTAAACGGCAAATTTTTCAGAAGCCTGCCATTTATCCTGGAAATAAGCGGACAGGGATTCGTCTTTACCGCGATGTTTTTCATAAGCATTTATTTTACTGCCGTGATCTTTGTAATGGGCCAGATTGTATCTCGTTTGGTCAAAAGAATTCGCCCTGTACGCCAAGCCGCCGATCAGGGTATGGGACCCCAATTCCCAGGTTTTATTCAAATCAAAATCTTTTGTCTTGCTCGGATAAAAAGACTGTACTCCTTCCCCATTCCACGCATAAGTCTCCTCTTCCGTCATGGGCAGCCACGCATCATCTCCGCCGGCACTGCTGTAGCCGTCTTTTTTGATATCTGTATATCCTGCATGGACATGGAACCGGTTTTTATTATCATCATAGAAAATATTGTGCATACCCCATTCTTTTGCGCCTACATATCCGAGAAAATCACCCGGCGCAAAATCTATACCTTTTCCATTAGGGTAAACAACGCTGCCATAGAAAATGCTCTTTCCGGAAGCATCCTTAATCAAAGTGAAGGGATGCTCATAACTGTATTTATGATCCGTATGAAGGTAGGAATAAGTCAAAGACTTGTCATCATTGAAATGATAGGTCAACTTGGCATGGTAGCTTTCCGAAGTCCATGCTTTCTCTCCGCGGCCTCCCAAAATGACCCTGCCGCGGCCGTCAATAGGCAAATTACCCGCATCAAATTGCGGTATATTTTCCGTACTGCCTGATACGCGGGAGTCCACATAGTAGCCCCGCCAACCGTCAGTTTTGCGTTTTTCATACCCTGCGCCGATATCCCATTTATCTTTACGGACAGATACATCATAAACCTGTTTTGTCGTACTGTTGCTTCCGTAAGAAAGCGTCACGTTTCCATGAACCCCTTCCTCATGGGTATTCGTCGTAATCGAAATGACGCCGCCTGTCGCACGGCCGCCGTAAAGAGAAGAGGCCGCACCGCGGAGCACTTCAATCTTCTTTATATTTTCCACGGGGATCATCGTCCAGTCTACAGAACCGTTCCAACCGGAATTGACAGGCTGTCCATCTACCAGGACAAGGATATCGCTGGATGCGAAACCACGAAGGGAAATCCCGCCATTTGCTACAGGCGACAGGTAAACCCCCGGTTCCTGCCCCAATGCCTGGGCTACACTCTGGTAACCGCGGTCTTTAATTTCCTTTGCCGTTACCACAGATATACTGGCCGGCACTTTTTCCGTGGACTCTTCAATTTTAGTCGCTGTAACGACAACTCCTTCCAACTCATAAACACCGGCTGCATGAGCCGTGCCGCCTGCCAGGGCAAGCAATACCGCCAGCCCTAAAACCCCTGATTTTTTCATACTATACTCCTCTCCTTGCATATAAAAAATACCTGTAAGAGACGGCACCGAAGTCTCCAAATTTCCTTCTCTGCCATATTCCCTCAGGTTCATAAACAAACTGATTCGTGCGGAAAAGTATCATTCATCCCCGTCTGCTACTATTCCACATGAATTATTATACTTATATCCATATGTATAATCAATTTGTTTTACATTTTATTGTAATGTTTCCAGTCTATTTATTTAGAAATATATGGTTTTATTCCAAAGATAAAGGAAATCTGTCGGTCTGCCATGGGTACGGCCGGCCACAGTACAGGTGATGGAAATGGGGCCGTCAGAAGGCGCCATGAGTTCTCTCTCCATCTGCGTCGCCGGTATCATGACCGCAGCAGGCGCGAGCCTTTTCCCTGCTTTTGGTAAAATTTCACAAAAAAGCGTATCGTACTTTTATCCGCGGTACGCTTTTTAAATTTCCTTGCTTGGAGAAATATCTCCATCAGTTCTTTCTTTTTAATAAGGACCTGAACCCAAACAGACGCGGTCTTCATAGAGGCTGATATATTCCGACTCATCTTCGCCTGCCGTAAAAAATTCATTCATCGGGCCTCCCGCCTTATAGTACGCGGCATAACTGTCCCGGGGACTGTCCGCATTCAGCCCGGAGCGATCGAAAGTTTTCCTGCTTCCCTTGTTAATCCATATGCCGTCTACGATCCCTCCATAGAAATATACACTGACCCCTTCCTTTACATAGCTCCAGTTCAGGTAAGGAAATGTCCCGTCCTTGCGGTCCGGTTCTCCGTAGAGCTGGCGCACCTCTTCCATCTCCATTCCCAGATATATGCCGTCCACAGACTCAAAATGCTTTCCGGTGAGACGACAGTATACCTGATTTCCATACACCAGTATTTTATAATTCGGACTCATCACATTCCAGCTGATCTGCTCCGTGACCGGCTGCCCTTCATGCAGAAGCACCGCTTTCACTGCCCCCTGCATTCCTCCGCCGGCCACATCATACATGCCGTCCAAAAGATCTCCGTCCACGGCACGGGGGGTAATCTCCAAAGTCCTTCCTCCATGAATATCCGTCCACGTCCCGCAGATTTCATGGGGAAATTCAGCCTGTTCATAAACCCTTTCATCAGCAAAGGATACCACCGACATTCCGACGAGAAACAGCCCGATGCCTGCCGGCAGCCATTTCATACGCATCACGCATCTCCCCTTTCAGACATGACAAAGTTTACATCAGGCCTTACATAATCCGTCCATTCCTCATCCACTACGATTTTAAATCCGGGAAGGCTCCACTCCTTCGCCTCAAGCTTCATCTCATCCATGCTGCCGTGCATTCCGTCGGGCTTATTTTTCACAAGACTGCCGTATATGGTTCGTACACCTTCCACATACAAAGAAATATCCGTATTCCCGACCGCCTTTTTATCTTCCGCCGAAGCGACAACTTTCCCCTGCCCGTCCAGTCCGTACCATTGGGAAAGAATGATTTTCAGATACACGCCGCCTTTCTGATTCGCCAGTACCTCTCCCACTTGCACATGCTTCATTTTCTGTATTCTTTCATCATTAAGAAAAGTCGTTTTGACCCCTCCATGATAATAAGTGACGATCGCCATATAAGAAGTATGCCCGCTGCACTGTCCGTCCATCAAAGCAAAACGGCCTTTAAATGCTCCTTTTTCAAAATCAGCAATCTTATGCATCTGGTCCTCATAGGCGGTACTCATCTGGCACATATTCTGATGAATCACTTTCGCCTCTGCCGGAGATCCCATACAGGTGAAGAATAAAAGCAGACCTATAATCCGTTTGAAAAATTTCATTTTCAGCGCCTCCCTTCCCACAACTCAAGATCAATGGATGGCCCGGCCGTCTCAGAATTCCCCTAAAAAGAGAGAGCCGTCGTCCCCGCTCATGCCAATATAGAACCGTCTGGTTCTTCCGTTTCCGTCCGTATAGGAAATCCCGTACCCCGGCATGTCTCCGTGAAATGCCATGCCGAGCACAAGCGGTCTTTCCGCCGTGAGCCGGCCGGTATAGTAGAGTTCTGTTTCAGAGAACGTCATATTTCCTTCTTCATCCAGATCAGGAACCAAACGCAGTACTCTGAAATCCCTGACCTCATCTTGCGCAGAAAACAGGACCCGCGCCTGGTATTCCGACGTCTCCGCCATAAATTCATCGTACTCCCCATAATCGGAAAGCGCGTCCTCCGCCCAGCGGGCCTGCACCGTTCCATCTGCCGCCGCTTCATGGCTGCAGGCATATTCCGAAAAGGGAACCTTTCCTATCGCTCTTATCCCTGTCCGTAATGTTTCGTCCATTTCAAAAAAACGGTCGCATGAAATAAATAATTCTTCCGCTTCCGCCTTCTTCCACACGCCCGTTGTATTATGGAAATACCCGATTGTTCCCGCACTGCTGTCTTTGATATCGGAGAAGTAAAAATCTTCCCACTCTATCCGGCTGCCGTCATAAGAAAGATGACAAGTCCCGAATGCACTGTACGCCGCGCCGCCGGAGCCGTGGTAATAAAACCGTCCGCCGCCGAGCGCATAATACCCGTTTCTTGCCCACCCGTCAAGAACGGCTGCCGGCGTGCCGTTCCGTATCGTATACACGGCATATACAGACTCTCCGGAACCGGGCATACTCCCTACCAGCAGCTCGGGAACCCCATCGCCGGTGATATCCTCTATGGCAAAACCTGTCCCCTGAAGCGCTGCTTCCCGTCCCAGGGCATTCACCGTCTCCATAATCCCTGCCGAACCCGCCAGCTGATCATTTGAACCTTCTCCGGCAGCCA
>ENA-OPXV01000538-OPXV01000538.1-human-gut-metagenome-genome-assembly--contig:-NODE-538-length-11921-cov-1.241952_pt1 | contig 11921 bp, 9 predicted proteins | sample MGYA00241770_ERZ502044 | MGnify/ENA primary metagenome ERZ502044 (study PRJEB25962, sample SAMEA1965852) | human gut metagenome | biome: human gut; feature: human-associated habitat; material: faeces...
CGTGCTTATGCCTTGGGATATAAACTTCCGGGAGCAGGCGGTGGTGGTTACTTATATATCGTAGCGAAAGACCCGGGTGCGGCCCTGCAAATCCGAAAGATATTGACTCTTTCTCCACCCAATTCGAACGCCCGGTTCGTGGAGATGAGCTTGTCGAATAAGGGGCTTCAGATTAGTCGTTCGTAGGTTCGTGCCACGCCGGTATAGGCGAGGGCACACGCCAGTATAGGTGTTGGCTTACGCTGGTATAGATACAGGCCTATGCCTATACTGCTGAGGGGCGTTGCGTATATACGTGTGTATTTTTGCCTGTTTTGTTGCTAATTGGAATATATTGCATGTGTTTTGGAACATTTATATAAATGATCCTGTTGTACTTTTGCGGAGTTTAATGAGGTGTCAGATCTGATGGGGAAGAGAATTGTTTTTATATGGCTTTTATTGGCGTTCGCTTGGGTAGCGAAGAGCCAGAACTACATGATAAAAGGAATCGTGACTGATTCCATTACGGGAGAACCTTTGCCTTATGTGGCTGTGATTTTGAAGGGAACTACGATAGGTGCTACGACAGATCTGGATGGGGCTTTTACGCTTTCCTCTTCATCTAAGGTACGTACTTTACAGGTCTCTTATTTGGGTTATACGGAGAAAGAATTGAAATTCGTTCCGGGTAAAGCGGAACATTTGAAGATTCAGCTAGCTCCGACAAGTATTAATTTGTCGGAGGTGATCATCAAGCCGGGAAAGGAAAGATATCGGAAGAAGGATAATCCTGCGGTTACCTTTATCAAAAACGCTATCGCACGTCGGGAGAGCAACGATCCTCGTAATCATGATTATTTTCGGTATGATCAATACGAGAAGATGGTCTTCGCTATGAACGATTACCAACCGAAACCGAAAAAGGATGGAAAGGCGGGAAAGTTTGACTTCTTGACTGAGTTTATCGATACGTTGGAGGTGGGAAAGACGATCTTGCCGGTATCCGAACGTGAGAAAATCCAGACCGTTTATTATCGTAAAGACCCGAAGACGGAAAAGAGGGTCGTTCAGGCTACGAAAGCGGCTGGTGTGGATGAGGTCTTCTCACGAGACGGTATGCAACAGTTCTTGAATGAGGTATTCCGGGAAGTGAATATCTTCCAGAATGATATTCCTTTGTTCTTGAACCGTTTCGTAAGCCCTATGTCTACGATGGGACCTAACTTCTATAAATATTATTTGCTAGACACGGTGGAGGTCGCCGGACAGAAGTGTGTGGATTTGGGTTTCGCTCCGTTTACTCCGGAGACGTTCGGCTTTACGGGACATCTTTTTATCACGTTGGATTCTACTTATTTCGTGCAGAAGGTTAAGTTGAATGTCCCGAAGAAGATCAACTTGAATTTTGTCGGTGGAATGACGATCGAGCAGACTTTCGACCGTGCCCCGGATGGGACTCGTATCATTACGAAAGATGATATCAACGTGGACTTCAAATTGACGGAGAAATCGAAAGGAATGTATGCCCGCCGTTTGAATATCTATTCGAATCAAGCGTTTGAGGGACCCGATGATCCTAAAGTATTCGAGGAGAGCGCACCTATTATTATACCGATGGAAGCTTATCGCCGTTCGGCGGATTTCTGGGAGGAGAATCGTCCTACTGAGGCGGGAACTCGCAAGCAGAATAACGTGGAGTTGCTAATGGCGAAACTTCGTTCCGTTCCTATTTTCTATGTGACGGAGAAGGTTGTTTCGATCCTTACCTCCGGTTATATCGCGACGAATAAGATTCCGGAGAAGAGCAAGTTCGAGTTTGGCCCGATGAACACCTATATCAGTGGTAACGCGATTGAGGGGGCCCGCTTCCGTGTCGGTGGAACCACGACAACGGCGTTCAGTAAACGTCTTTTCTTGGATGGTTATTTGGCTTATGGATCGAAAGACCGCAAGTTGAAATATGATGGTATCGTAGAATATTCTTTTATCGATAAGAAGGATTATCGGAAAGAATTTCCCGTGCATTCTATTCGCTTCGAGTACCTATATGATATCAACCAGTTAGGTCAGCAGTATATGTATACCAACAAGGATAATATGTTCTTAGCCTTGAAGCGGCAGAAGGATACACGTGCCACCTATTTAAGGAATATGGAACTGACCTATTACCGTGAACATTATAACGGCTGGGCTTATGGGGCGGTACTTCGGAATTTTAAGGAATACTCAACCGGTTACGCCGCGTTCGACCGTATCGGTCCGGATGGCCAGATCACGGCTACCGATTCCTACCGGATGTCGGAAGGGGAGTTTAAGTTCCGTTTTGCCCCGAATGAGAAATTCTACCAGACTCGTAATTACCGTTATCCGATTACGCTTGACGCACCGGTATTCACCTTGAACCATACGATGGCTTTCCAAGATGTATTAGGTAGTTCGTATGATTATCAGAAGACGGAGATCGGTATCCAGAAACGCTTCTGGTTCTCTGCTTTCGGTTATGTGGATATTCTCGCTAAAGCAGGTAAAGTTTGGACAAAGGCCCCTTATCCTTTGTTGATCTTGCCAAACGCAAACTTGTCGTATTTGGTGCAACCGGAATCTTATACGAATATGAATGCGATGGAGTTCATCAACGATGAGTACGCTTCGTGGGATATTACTTATTTCATGAACGGAGCCTTGTTGAACCGTATCCCGCTTATCAAGAAGTTAAAATGGAGAGAGGTCTTTTCTTTCCGGGGTATGTTCGGACACTTGACGGATAAGAATAATCCGTATATCAGTGAGCAGAATGAGGGCTTGTTCTTATTCCCGCAGGGCTCTTACCTGATGGACCCGTCTACTCCTTATATGGAGGCGGGTGTCGGTATCGAGAATATCTTTAAGTTCTTGCGTTTGGATTATGTATGGCGTCTGACCTATAAGGATCATCCGGGCATCCAGACAAAGGGTATACGTTTTATGATGAAGCTATCCTTCTAGGGCAAGTATTATTTCCAGTCGCTGAACTCAAAACTTAATTGTTCCCAACGGTCTTTCGTATGAGGCTCCTCTTTTACGGGATTAGATACGGATAGGCCGATCAGTCGGATGGGATGCTCGGTATATTCCACTTCTTTCAGTAATTCCTTGGCCAAGGGAAGGATCTTATCTAAGGTTGTTAACTCTTCCGGACGGCTGAGGCTTCTCGTGATTTGGTTGAAATCATGGAACTTGACCTTTAAGGTCAGTGTGTTTCCCTTGAATCCGGAACGTTCCAGCCTGCCGATAAGTTCGGTCGCTACGTGATAAAGCTCGATGATAACAGAGGATTTGCGGGAGATATCTTTTTCTAGCGTATGCTCGCAACCTACCGACTTCCGGATTCGTACCGCTTCTACGGGACGGTTGTCTATACCTCTGGCAAACTCATAATAAAGTATTCCCGCCTTTCCGAACTGGCGGGTAAGCATCTCCCCCGAACATTCCCGTAATTGCAGTCCGTTGTGGATACCGAGCGTATGCATTTTTCGGGCTGTTACGGGACCTACTCCCCAGAAAGACTCGATGGGAAGACGGGCTATGAAATCGAGGGCTTGGCTTGGGTGAATGGTACATAATCCATTGGGTTTTCGATAATCCGAGGCTATTTTCGCTAGAAATTTGTTGTAGGAGACTCCCGCTGACGCTATCAGGTTCAAGTTTTCCCAGATCCGTTTCTTGATCTCCTTGGCGATATCTACAGCGAGAGAGATGCCTTGTTTATTATCGGTGACATCCAAGAAGGCTTCATCCAAGGAAAGGGGTTCTATGATATCCGTATAATCGTGGAAGATCTCGTGGATCTGGCGTGAGACGGATTTATATACGTCCATCCTTCCGTGTACGAATATCAGGTCCGGGCATAAACGTTTGGCTTTTTGAGATGCCATGGCGGAACGTACCCCATATTTCCGGGCCTCGTAGCTAGCGGCGGCTACTACGCCTCTCTGCTCCGCATGCCCGAACGCTAGGGGTTTTCCTCGCAACTCCGGATTGTCTCGTTGTTCCACCGAGGCATAAAAGGCATCCATATCGATATGTATGATCTTTCTCAAGATAGCTCTTTTATTACTGATATTCGCGATAAGCCCCTTCGTCGGTTTATGAAGCCGATAACCGCATTATAAGATCTCTACGGAGTTAATGACGATATTCTCGGTCGGACGATCTTGCTTGTTGGTCTTGGAGGACTGTATGGCGTCTACGACATCCATGCCTTCTACCACTTCGCCGTAAACCGTGTATTGATTGTCGAGGAACGGTACGCCACCTACATTCTTGTAAGCCTCACGGAGTTCCGGGTTTAACTTTACCTCGTCTTTCCGCTTCTCGGCCTCCAGCTCGGTCTTGCCGATCAAGGTATCACGAAGGATCGCCAGTTCTTCCTTGTTACCACTGCGATAGAATTCCATGATCTTAGGCTTGTTCTCGTTTTGCAGGCGGGCGAATATCTCTTGTTTCAGACGGCCTTCCAGTTGCTTTTCCATCTGGTTCAACTCTTGTTCCGAATACTTTTTCCCCGTTACGATATAGAATTGGGAGGCGGAAGAGGCCTTTTCCGGGTTCACTTCGTCTCCGGTACGTGCGGCGCAAAGGGCTCCTTTCTTATGGAAATATTTCGGGTAACGGAATTCGGCGGGAACGGTATAGCCCAGATCGCCCGCTCCCAGTTGCTTGTTCATTGGGGCATCCTTGGAAGTTACGTCACCTCCTTGTATCATGAAATCCTTGATCACACGGTGGAACAGCAAGCCGTTATATTGCCCTTCTTTTACCAACTTGATAAAGTTATCACGATGTAATGGCGTGTCGTTATATAATTTCAGCTTTATATCTCCTTTGTTGGTGTGCATAAGCACCCTTGTCTCAGTTGCTTGATTTTCCATTTTACTTATTTTTCTATGAGTTTCATTGACTTGATCTTTATGTTCTTCGTGGGCCTGTCTTCGGCGTTCGTCTCGACGAACTGTATCTTATCCACGACTTTCATACCCTGTATAACCTCTCCGAACACCGTATAGTTGCCGTCCAGATGAGGCGTTCCGCCTTCCAGCATATAGGCTTCTTTTTGCTCCGGCGTAAACTCGATGCCTTTCTCCTTGGTCATCTTATCTAGCTCCATCTCCGTAAAGAACTTTCCGGTCACGATATAGAATTGAGTCGCTGATGAGGCCTTCTCGGGATTCTCCTCATCCGGGGTACGTGCGGCACAGAGCATTCCCCGCTTATGGAAATATTTCGGATACACGAACTCGGCGGGGATGGTGTAATCTAGATCTCCGTCGCCCAGATGTGCGTCCAAGGGAGCGTCTTTCGAGTTGATATCGCCTCCTTGTATCATGAATTGCTTGATAACCCGATGGAACAATAATCCATCGTAACGGTGTTCTTTTACGTTCTTGATAAAATTATCCCTGTGCAACGGCGTGTCGTTGAACAGTTTCACCTTAATCTTACCCATATCCGTATCAATCAGCACCAATGTCTCAGTCTCTTGCGCATGCAGCGGGCATAGCGAAAGCATAAATACCGAAACAAACAACATCGTAAGAATCCGTCTCATATTTATTTCTATTAGTTTTAGATGGACAAAAATAAGAATAAATATCGATATCTATGATCAAAGGAATAGGTCTAAACATGATTTCTTTGGTAGGAAACCGTAATAGCGTTACAAACATCTGTAATATATGCACATCGTTTTATGTTGAATCTAGGTAATTTTGTCATAGAAATTTAAAACTCTAAATTCAATATACTATGAGAGCAAGTATCTTAGCTATTTTAATTTTAGGGGGGATTGTCTTAAACATAAAGGCTCAGTTTTCTTATAATGAAAAGGGTCAAGCCATCCCTCCTGCATCACAACCTTTCGGCAAAGAGGCTTTTGAGTCAACCGGGCATACGGTTATACGCTGGTTGGGGAACGCTGGCTTTCTGATTAATAGCCGTGGTACGTGTTTGATGGTCGATCCTATGTTGAAGGGATTTGATATGCCTTTGTTAATAAATATGCCGATTGCCCCTAAAGATGTTCCCCATTTGGATGCGGTATTGATCACTCATTGCGACAATGATCATTACAGTGTTCCTACTTGTACGGAAATGTCTTCTGTATGCCGGGAATATCATTCTACATTCTACATGGATTCTTTGATGGAAACACAGGGTTTGAACTCTTTCGGACATCGTATCGGGGAGACTTTTAATGTTGGTCCGATTTCTATCAAGTTAACTCCGGCTTACCATACGTGGCAAAATGAGTATCCGGGATATACGCGTGAATTTAAGGTTGAAGATTATTGTGGTTTCCTCATGAAAACACCGGATGGCTTAATTTGGGCACCGGGAGATTCCCGCTTTCTTCCTGAGTTCTTGGAATTACCTGCCCCGGACGTGATTTTCTTTGATTTTTCGGATGATTCATGGCATATAGGATTGGAGGGAGCCATAAAGATCGCAAATGCTTATCCTAAAGCGCAGCTTCTCCTGTCTCATTGGGGAACGGTGGATGCTCCCGATATGAAACCATTCAATGCCGACCCTAAAATGCTAGAAGAGCGTATCTTCAATCCGGAACGTGTTCATGTCTTAGCCCCGGGAGAAGCTTTTGACCTTGTAGCTCTCAGATCTAGCGAGGGTGAACAAAGTGCCGAGACATTGATTTTCCCTGCTGACGCAAAGGCTTCGTCGGAGTATAATACGGGGGATGTCTATGTCTCCTTGTTGAAGGAGTCTGGTAATACGATGATCGCACATTTTATATTCAAACCTAACAGCCGTAATTTCTGGCATTACCATCCGGATGCCGAGCAAACCTTGTTAGTACTTGATGGAGAAGGATATTATCAAGAGGAAGGAGGAGAGAAACGTGTGATCCGGAAGGGTGATGTGATCGTGACACCTCCTAATGTACGCCATTGGAATGGGGCGACACCGGGTAGCTCTATCGTATGTATGACCGTTACGGAACATGCGATCGAGAATCATGCCGTACAACTTCGGGCTGTGACGGATAAGGAGTATGACCGATGAAATTGGTATATCTATCTGTGGTTTTGATACATGTTTGGATGTAGGAACGTAGTATTTTTGCCGTGAATGGAATATTAATTAGAAAGGTCATAAGTTATGAGAAAGTACAATGAGATAAGCCGTCGGGGATTTTTGAGGTCGGCGGTATTGGCAGGAACAGGGATATGTGCTTCTTCCGTATTCAATGGAATGGTTGCCTGTGAGGGCGTGAACAGGCAAGGACCCTCGGCCTTGGATTGTAAAACTAATGCCGTGGTCGGTGTAAAGCGGACATTGGGAAGTGGTACGGCTTCCATGGTTGTATCGGCTATGGGATTTGGTTGTATGGGATTGAATCATCATCGCGGCCAGCATCCCGGCAAGAAGCAAGTAATCGCTTTGGTACATGAGGCCATCGATCGTGGTGTTACTTTGTTCGACACGGCAGAGAGCTATGGTTATCAAACGAATGAACGATTAGTTGGCGAAGCGTTGAAAGGTTATTCGGACCGGGTATTTGTAACTACTAAATTTGGGCATAAGTTTGTGGATGGCTTACAAATCAAGACAGAGGAAGATAGTTCTCCCAACAATATACGTAAGGTGTGCGAGAACTCGCTTCGCAATCTTGGAGTAGAAACTCTCGGTATGTTTTACCAGCATCGTGCGGACCCGAACACTCCGATTGAGGTCGTCGCTGAGACCGTGAACGAATTGATCAGAGAAGGCAAGGTATTGCATTTCGGACTTTGCGAGGTGAATGCCGATACCATCCGCCGTGCCCATAGGATCTGCCCTGTTACGGCTATACAGAGTGAATATCATTTGATGCATCGTGCCGTGGAGGAGAGCGTATTGCCGTTGTGTGAGGAATTGGGTATTGGTTTTGTTCCTTATAGTCCGATAAATCGAGGCTTTTTGGGAGGCTTGATTAACGAGTATACTCGATTTGATCCGGAAAACGACAATCGTCAAGATTTACCTCGTTTTCAACCGGAAGCTATCCGTGCCAATATGCGGATCGTGGAAGTGCTGAATGCTTTTGGGAGGACACGGGGGATCACGCCCGCACAAGTTGCCTTGGCATGGTTAATGAATAAGAAACCTTGGATCGTAGCTATACCGGGGACTACGAAGCTGTCTCATCTGGAAGAGAATTTACGTGCTGCGGATATCATTTTCACCGCCGGTGAGATGAGGGAATTGGAGGATGCGGTTTCCGCTATCCCTGTAGTGGGAAGCCGTTATAATGCGCTACAGGAATCAAAAGTACAGAAATAGATTAAGCTATCGGAAATATGAGACCTGTTTTTATACTTGGTATCATTCTCTTGCTTGTTGGATGTAAACAGCGAGATGAGCGTGTTCTGATGGTGGATGAGCAAGGCAGCTTCGCTGTTGGAGGTACGGTCTTGGTTGATTCATTAGGGCATACTTTTCATGGCGACCATGCGTACGTATTTTATCAAAAGCCGGTCGGAGCGAGGAAATACCCATTGGTATTCGCCCATGGTGTAGGGCAGTTTTCTAAGACATGGGAAACCACACCCGACGGGCGTGAGGGCTTCCAGAATATTTTCTTACGTCGCCGGTTTAGTGTCTATCTTGTCGATCAGCCTCGTAGAGGGAACGCCGGTAGAGGTACGGAGAGCGTGACAATTTCTCCGGCGTTTGACGAGGAGGTTTGGTTTAACCGTTTTCGTGTAGGTATCTGGCCGGATTATTTTGAAGGAGTACAGTTTAAGCGGGATAAGGAAACCTTGGACCAATACTTTCGTCAAATGACGCCGACTATTGGCACGACGGATTTTGAGGTCTATTCGGATGCCTACGCCGCTTTGTTCGACAAGATAGGCCCGGGCGTATTTATTACCCATTCGCAAGGCGGGCCCGTTGGATGGAATACATTGCTTAAGACGAGAAACATTAAGGCTATCGCGTCATACGAACCGGGTGGAGCGGTTCCTTTTCCGGAAGGGCAATTGCCGGAGGAGGCTAAGTTTATTACGCTTTCCAAGAAAATGGAAGGCATTGAAGTACCTATGTCCGTATTCATGGAATATACCAAGGTCCCTATCGTCATTTATTATGGAGATAATTTACCCGAAACCGATGAGCGTCCGGAGTTATATGAATGGACACGCCGTTTGCGCTTGATGAAGATATGGGCAAAAATGCTGAATGATCAGGGTGGGGATGTCACCGTTATTCATTTACCGGAGGTAGGATTACATGGCAATACCCATTTCCCTATGTCGGATTTAAATAATATAGAGGTTGCGGATTTGCTTTCTGAATGGTTACATACAAAAGCTTTGGACTAGGTCTTTTGGGTAATGGAAATATATATAGTATCGTTTTCATTAGGAGGTATTGATCTTTTCACAGAGGTGAAAAGATCGCTTCACAAGGGTGATACGATAAGAGTCTTAGGCCACGGCTGTTACTTCCTGCTGAGAAATCAGCCATAAGAACCTTATAATCAGAATAATTTGCTTGGATACTCGCCTGCGTCTACCAAGGCTTGGATCTTATCCACAACGCCTTGACGATCCGCCGCATAAGTTACGCCGAACCATTTGGAGGTTGTATCCAATACTTTCACACGGGCTGTTCCTTCCGTGATCAATTTATTTACCATCAACGGGATGAAATATTCACTCTTTAAATTACCCATATTGGCTTTTAGGAACTCCTTGAAATATTCCTCGGAATACTCGAAGTAATCGGGAGTGAAGCCCCACATATTCATGGATACCGGCGTATTTTCTTCCAATACGACCTTCTTTCCGTTCTCGTCTACAAACTGGATATCTCCGTCGATACGTTCGATAGCGGTACGCTCCACGACGCCTGTCAGATAACCTTCCTCGTTCGTGGCGCAAACACCACGTGCGCTCTCGCTCAACGTATTACCTACACGGTAGCCTACCATGCAATAATCATTCTTCTTGCCATCCATCTCAGACAATTGCTTGCCTAATACGGCGAAGCTGTCACGTCCGTAGAAATCATCGGCGTTGATTACGGCGAAAGGCTCATTGATAACCTTCTTGCCCATCAATACGGCATGGTTGGTTCCCCACGGTTTCTCACGTCCCTCCGGGCAAGTGAAGCCCTCCGGAAGATCGTTCAAATCTTGGAATACGACTTCAACCGGGATATGGTTCTCATATTTGGAGATGATTTTCTCACGGAAGTCTTTCTCGAAAGATTTGCGGATAACGAATACAAGTTTACCGAACCCGCCACGAATAGCATCGAAAATAGAATAGTCCATGATGGTCTCGCCATTGGGACCTAGGCCGTCCAATTGTTTTAATCCTCCATAACGACTACCCATTCCGGCTGCCAATACAAATAATGTAGGTTTCATAATGCGTTTCTTTAATGTGTTTTTTAATTCTTCGGGCAAAGTTAATAATTATAGAAACATTGCCATGTTATTGTCCGTCTTTTTATAAAACTTCTAATACGACGATCGACATGGGAGGCAGGCTGACGCTTAACTTTCCCTTTTCCACCTTGGCTCCCTTGAAAACTTCCGGCTTGACCTTCTCCGGCGAATCGAATGTGTTATAGTCGTTTATGGAGGACGCTGTCAGGATACGCCCGTTCACGCTCTTTATCGTTACGTTTTGCTGGTCGATATGGATGTTCTCGCTTTGCCGGGGATCTACGTTCGCCAACGAGATATGGATTTTACCCTGCGAGTCCCGGGATGCGGAGGCGCTTACGACCGGCACTTCCCGGTTGTCTCTTACTTTCTCCTTGTCGCAGATTAGATCCATCGGCAAAAAGGTAGCGTCTTGATGAACCTTGTACATCTCGAACACATGGTAAGTAGGCGTAAGCACCATGTCCTTGCCTTTCGTGAGGATCATGGACTGCAATACATTGACAATCTGTGCGATATTGGCCATTTTCACCCGGTCCGTATATTTGTGGAAGACATGTAGGGTAAGAGCGGCTACGAAAGCGTCGCGCATCGTGTTTTGCTGGAACAGATGGCCGGGGATCGTACCGGGTTCCACATCCCACCAAGTACCCCATTCGTCTACCATGAGGGCTATATTTTTCTTCGGGTCGTATTTATCCATGATAGCGATATGCTTTTTAACGACATCCTCTATCTCAAGGCATTTTCCTAAGGTCCAGTAATAATCCTCCGTGTTGAAATCGGTAGCGGAGCCTTTATTGTTCCAATCTCCTACTGTATAATAATGTAAAGAGATACCATCCATGCGTCCGCCGATTTGTTTCATCAGCGTCTCGGTCCAGTTGTAATCATAATCGCTGGCACCGCTGGCGATCTTGAACAAGACATTGCTATCATAGTTACGGCAATACGTAGAGTAACGACGGTAAAGGTCGGAATAATATTCCGGTCGCATACTGCCCCCGCATCCCCAACTCTCGTTCCCAACGCCGAAAAACTTGACTTTCCATGCCTTATCCCGGCCATTTTTCCGGCGTAGGTTGGCCATAGGGCTGTCTCCTTCCGAGGTCATGTATTCCACCCATTTAGCCATTTCCTCAACCGTACCGCTTCCCACGTTTCCGCTGATGTAAGGCTCACAACCTAATAACTCACATAGATTCAAGAACTCATGGGTTCCAAAACTATTATCCTCAATCGTCCCTCCCCAGTTATTATTCACCATTTTCGGGCGATTTTCCTTGGGGCCGATTCCATCCATCCAATGATATTCGTCGGCGAAGCAACCGCCCGGCCAACGTAAGTTCGGGATCTGTAGTTTCTTCAACGCGTTTAAGACATCCGTACGGTATCCTTGGGTATTAGGGATGTCGGACTCTGGTCCCACCCATAAGCCACCGTAGATACAACTCCCTAGATGTTCGGCGAATTGCCCGTAAATATGTTTACTGATCTGTTGGTT
>ENA-OPXV01000567-OPXV01000567.1-human-gut-metagenome-genome-assembly--contig:-NODE-567-length-11591-cov-1.808946_pt1 | contig 11591 bp, 9 predicted proteins | sample MGYA00241770_ERZ502044 | MGnify/ENA primary metagenome ERZ502044 (study PRJEB25962, sample SAMEA1965852) | human gut metagenome | biome: human gut; feature: human-associated habitat; material: faeces...
GAGTGATTTCTACTGTAGAAAAAGAAGTGGTGGACTTTGCGACTGTATATCTGAAAGGGACGAACAGAGGAGCGACTACAGATGAAAAGGGATTGTATCACTTGAAAGCGGCAGCAGGCGACTACACTCTGGTTGTATCGGCCATTGGGTATACGACAGTAGAAAAGAAAGTGACACTGAAAGCCGGTGAAAGAATAAGGGTCAATGTAACGATTGCTCCGCAGGTGACGGAACTGAATGAAGTGGTAGTGTCCACTTCTGCAGTGAGCCGGGTAAATAAATCTGCCTTTAATGCGGTGGCAATTGATGCGAAAGGTCTGCATAACAGTACACAAAACCTTTCTGATGCCTTGGCAAAAGTTCCGGGACTCAAACTTCGGGAAGCCGGAGGAGTGGGGTCGGATATGATTCTTTCGCTGGACGGATTTTCCGGCAAGCACGTCAAGCTGTTTATTGACGGAGTGCCGCAGGAGGGCGTAGGAAGTTCTTTCGGACTGAACAACATTCCCATTAACTTTGCTGACCGCATCGAAGTGTACCGTGGTGTAGTGCCTGTCGGGTTCGGGACGGATGCCTTGGGCGGAGTTATCAATATCGTAACCAATAAAAACCGGAAAAACTGGTTTCTGGACGCATCCTACTCTTACGGCTCGTTCAATACACATAAATCGTACGTCAACTTCGGACAGACCTTCAAGAATGGACTGACTTACGAAATCAACGCTTTCCAAAACTATTCTGACAACAGTTACTATGTGGATACCCCTGTCGAAGAGTTTTATGAAGGCGGCGGCTCGGCTATCAATACGGACAAGGTAGAACATGTGAAACGCTTTCATGACAACTATCACAACGAGGCTGTTGTCGGCAAAGTAGGGCTGGTTGACAAGAAATGGGCGGATCGTCTGATGATCGGACTGACGTACTCGCGTATGTACAAAGAAATCCAGACAGGAGTGGTACAAAAGGTCGTATTTGGTGAAAAATATCGTAAGGGAAACTCTCTGATGCCTTCTCTGGAATATCGTAAACGTAATTTATTCGTCAGGAATCTGGACGTAGCATTCACAGCCAATTACAACCGGAACTTTACGAACAATGTCGATACGGCAACGTACCGTTTCAACTGGCTTGGTGAGAAAACCTCTCTGAAAGGGAGAAAAGGAGAACAGTCATATCAGGATATGAAGTCCGACAACGACAACTGGAACGCTACTTTTACCGCCAACTACCACATCGGCACTGCGCATACATTTGTGCTGAACCACGTCTTGAACACCTTTCATCGTGAAAATCACAACTCCGTTTCTGTCGATGAATCGAACGCTATCGCCAAAGTGACCCGCAAAAATATAACCGGATTTTCATACAGGCTGATGCCTTCGGAGCACTGGAATTTATCCGTATTCGGGAAATATTACAACCAATATAATGCGGGGCCCGTGTCCGCATCGACCAGTGGAACGAGTAACTACGTCCGTCTCACCAATAATGTAAGCTCTGTGGGATATGGCGCGGCCGGTACTTATTTCATCCTTTCGGGATTGCAGGCAAAACTTTCTTATGAGAAGGCTTACCGGCTGCCTACGAACGAAGAACTTTTTGGTGACGAAGACCTTGAACTGGGAAAAATAGGACTGAATCCGGAAAAAAGTGATAACCTCAATTTCAATTTGAGCTATAATCGCCAATTGGGTAAACACGGTCTGTATGTGGAAACCGGACTGATTTACCGGAATACTTCCGATTATATCTATCGCAGTATCGAAACAACGAGCAACCGTTCATACGGCTCTTACAGCAACTATGGAAGTGTTGAAACAAAAGGCTATCATATTTCCGCGCGTTATAATTACTCCTGCTGGGTCAGTATCGGCGGAAACTTTACACAAATGGACGTGCGTGACAATGTGGAGAAAACGCAGACCGGGCAGGAAAGTCTGACTTATGGCGCACGTATGCCGAACTTGCCTTACCGTTTTGCCAATTCGGACATCTCTTTCTTCTGGCGGAACCTCTGGAAGAAAGGAAATACGCTGACCGTTACCTATGACAATATGTATGTACATGGTTTTCCGCTTTACTCCGAAGCATTGGGAGCGGTGGAAACCAAAGACATAGTGCCTACACAGTTTTCACATAATCTGGGCATCACCTACAGTCTGAAGAATGGACGATATAACGTATCGTTCGAATGTAAAAACTTCACTGACGAAAAACTCTATGATAACTTCAGTCTCCAGAAAGCCGGTCGTGCCTTCTATGGGAAAGTGAGAGTGTACTTCGGCGGAAATTGAAACAGAAAGAATTTTAAACCTGAGAGAAATAAAAACAATTTGATTAACTACAAATACTCAAAAAAAGATGAAGAAGAATTTTTTGATGTGGAGCTTTGCAATGGCTCTGTTGACAGGTACGCTTTGTACCTCTTGTGATGAAACTGAGGGAGCCGTTGCTCCGGAAGAAACGCAATCCGTACAGAAGGGAATAGCTATTACCTATCTGCATGTGACTGACCAGATCATGAAAAACAGAGATGTCATCCGTGGCGAAAACTTTTTGGGAAATGGCGAGTACGTTACTTTCGCAGGTATTCTTGAAGCCAACAATAAAATTTATACCGCTCCTATTCCTATGGGACTAAGTGTATACGGGTCGGCTTTTGAAGATGGCAAGTGGGTGAAATATCCGGAACTGGTGAAAACCGAAGACGGAGGCAGCAACAGCTCCAGCTATGAGAAAGGGGAACTGCAGTGGACTCAGTACCCCAACGAAGCATGGGTGGCTATCTACAACGATGAAAACTTCAACAACCCGACGCTGATCAGGACGGACAAAATCAGTTATGCTTGCGGACGTATGCGTTCACAGTATTATCAGACGATTTGGGCTGCCGACAATGGAGACGTATATGTGTTTTCCCCGAGTTATGCCAAGATCATGGATGCCGACGTACAGAAAACCAACTTACCGGCAGGAGTGGTCCGCATCAAAGCTGGCGCGACTGACTTTGACAGCTATTACTGTAATCTGGAAGAACTCTCGGGCGGCAAGTCATTCCTGCGCTGCTGGCACATCACCGGAGACTATTTCTTGTTGCAGATGTACACAGGCGAAATTAACTCACGTGGCACGGGAGCTACGCGAATGGCTGTCTTCAAGGCGACAGGAAATGGGGATAAGGGAGAACTGTACTATGTAGACGGACTGCCTGAACCGGATCGTATCTCTTCTTTCTCCGGTACCCCGTTTTGTGAGAACGGCGTGGCTTATGTCGGCGTCATTCCCATTACTGCAGACGGAGAAACCAATCATCCGGCTATTTATAAAATTGATCCGGTTACTCATACGGCAACAAAAGGGCTGACTGTCAACGCTACCGGAATCACTGCGATAGGTAGACTTGCCAAGGATTCGCACTCAACTTACGTCGTATCGGCTACCGTAACATCGGCCAACAGTACAGCCAACTACTTACTGGCTACCTCGACTCTCGAAAGTGGCAGTGTAACTCCCGGCAACAATAACGGATTTGAAACTGCTACCGGTACTGCCTGGATTTTCTACAAAGACCAATATCTGTATCGCCTCCAATACAATCAGGGAAATGAAGGTGTAACCACAGCTTATGAACTGAATACAAACGGCGGTATTGCGAAACGTTCGAACGAATATACGATTACCCGCTTTACCACTTACGGTATTTTTGGAGAAAATATCATCTCTTCATCAGCTGTTGACGCTACTTTCACAGACTAAATGTTGAATATTCTTTGCCAATCATGAAATCAGCAAGGTTGTGCCAAAAGTAACCCATACAAATACAATGAGAAAGTTTTTTCGAAAAATTCATTTGTGGCTCTCAGTCCCCTTCGGAATAATAATCACGCTTATCTGTTTCTCCGGCGCCATGCTGGTGTTCGAGAATGAGGTAAATGAACTGATGTGGCCGGAACTTTACTTTGTGAAACAGGTTGAGGCAGCTCCGTTACCGGTTGATCAGTTGTTGGAAAAGGTGGCTGCCACGTTGCCCGACGATGTTTCTGTGTCAGGTGTCAGCATTTCCTCTGATCCGGAACGCACTTATCAGGTGAGTCTTTCCAAACCCCGCCGTTCTTCGGTGTATGTCGATCAGTATACGGGCGAGATTACCGGAAAGAATCAGCGCAGCGGTTTTTTTGCGTTTATGTTTCGGATGCACCGCTGGTTGCTGGATAGTATGAATCCGGGAGGTGAGGGGATTTTCTGGGGAAAGATGATTGTAGGCGTCAGCACTTTGATGTTTGTCGTAGTCTTGATTTCCGGAATCATTGTCTGGTGGCCGCGTACACGTAAGGCATTGAAAAATAGTCTGAAGATATCGGGCACGAAAGGCTGGAAGCGGTTTTGGTATGACTTGCATGTGGCGGGAGGAATGTATGCGCTGGTTCTTCTGCTGGCTATGTCGCTGACCGGACTGACGTGGTCTTTCACTTGGTATCGGACAGCCTTTTATAAAGTTTTTGGCGTGGAAGTGCAGCAGCAGGGCGGGCATGGGCACGGGCAGAAAGAAAGCACTTCCAAAGGAGATGCCCGACTGGCTTTGCAGGATGGAAAGCCGAAGGCTGAAACTGAAGGACGGGAGAATGCCGAAGAACGTGGAAGTGGCAGAAGAGGTCGTCCGGACAGGCCGCATCGAGAAAAACAGGAAGGCTTATCCGCAGATTATTCACAAAGTGAACGGCAGGAAGGCAACCTGCATGAGGGCGGCAGACATTGGAAACACCAGCAAACTGAACAGCCAAAGCCTGTTGTTTCTGCCTTTGCTTATTGGCAGGAAATATATGACAAGCTGAGTCTTCAGAATCCGGCATACAAACAGATCAGTGTTTCCTCCGGTACGGCTAGCGTTGCTTTCGACCGTTTGGGGAATCAACGTGCTGCTGACCGTTATTCATTTAATACGGAAAATGGTGAATTTACAGAGACGAGTCTTTATCAGCATCAGGATAAGGCAGGAAAAATACGCGGTTGGATTTACTCTGTTCATGTAGGCAACTGGGGAGGTATGACGACACGTATACTTACTTTTTTGGCTGCATTAGTGGGCGCTTCCTTGCCGTTGACCGGTTATTATTTGTGGATTAAGAAAATGATAAATAAGAGAAAGCGTGAAAAGACGATCGCTTTATCTGCCGCGGGGAAAAGAGATATTGCTTGAAAGAATGCCGGTATATCGGTTCGGACTCCTGGAAATAGTGATAGCTTTATTGAAACAAGAACGGTGGACCATTGAATCTCTCATTGCGTCCACCGTTCTTTATATTACCTTATATGAATGTATTACCTTTATTATATAGAAAGTTCTTTCAATACATTGACCAGATCTCTCTTGACCGGCTTATCATTCTTGATAGCTTTGCTGAATGGTACGTAGACGATTTCATCGTGCTCGATACCTATCATCACGTTGCGCTGGTCTTCCATGATAGCGTCGATGGCAGCGGCACCCAAACGGCTTGCCAGGATGCGGTCGTGAGCTGTAGGGCTTCCACCGCGCTGCAAGTGTCCTAAGATCGTCACACGCACATCGTATTGCGGGTATTCGTTTTTCACACGTTCCGCATAGTGCATTGCACCACCGGTCAGTTCACTTTCGGCAACGAGCACGATGCTGCTGTTCTTAGACTTCCGGAAACCGTTCTTGATGAACTCTTCCAATTGGTCCACTTCCGTGCTGAATTCCGGTATGATGGCAGCCTCGGCTCCGGATGCGATAGCGCCGTTCAAGGCAAGGAAACCGGCATCGCGTCCCATAACCTCGACGAAGAAAAGACGTTCGTGAGAAGTTGCGGTGTCGCGGATTTTGTCTACGGCATCCAAAATCGTATTCAGGGCGGTGTCGTAACCGATTGTGGTATCCGTTCCGTACAGGTCGTTGTCGATGGTTCCCGGCAGACCGATACAGGGCACATCAAATTCTTGCGCAAAGATGCGTGCACCGGACAGAGAGCCGTCGCCACCGATAACCACCAGGGCATCGATACCCTCTTTCTTCATGTTATCGTATGCTATCTGCCGTCCTTCGGGCGTGGTAAACTCTTTACAGCGCGCTGTTTTCAGGATAGTACCGCCCAATTGGATGATGTTACTTACATTCTGGCTCTTGAATTCTTTGATTTCACCGGTTACCAAGCCTTTGTAACCTCTATATATGCCTTTAACCTGAAGTCCGTTGTAGATAGCCGCACGTGTTACTGCACGGATAGCCGCATTCATTCCCGGAGCGTCGCCGCCCGATGTTAAAATACCGATACACTTAATTGTTCCCATAACAATCTCTTTATTTAGTGTTAATAATTACCTTAAAAAATCTGCTCGCAAAGATAACAAAAGCTTTTTAAATTCGTGATTTTATTGCCTTGGATATTTCTTCCATCAGCCATTTGGGAGTGGAAGTGGCTCCACAAATACCAATGGACTCTGTGCCAATGAGTAACCGGTTGTCTATCTCTTCCGCACTGTCGATAAGGTGCGAGTTGGGATTTACCTTCTTGCATTCGTTGAACAGGATTTTTCCATTGGAACTTTTCTTGCCGCTGACGAAGAATACCAAATCGTGCGAAGCTGCGAATTTCCGGATGTTGGGAATGCGGTTGGCTACTTGCCGGCATATGGTGTCGTAATATTCGAAAGTGACATCGGAGGATATATGTTCCTTTATGTATTCCACGATTTTTTGAAATTCATCCAGCGACTTGGTGGTTTGCGAGTAGAGGCGTATGCTCTTGCTGAAATCAAGTGACTTGGCTTCTTCCAGCTTTTCTATAACAATTGCTTTTCCTGTGGTTTGCCCCACTAGTCCCAGGACTTCTGCATGTCCGTTCTTTCCGTATATGACGATTTGTTTGTCCTCATTGTCTTCCTGGATATACTCCTGCTTGATTTTCTTTTGTAAGCGGAGAACCACCGGACAAGTGGCGTCGATTATTTCAATATTGTTGCGCCTGGCGGTTATATAGGTTTCGGGCGGTTCGCCGTGTGCCCGCAATAAAACTTTGGCATTATGCAGGCGGTTGAACTCCCCGTGGTTGATGGTGATAAGCCCCATTGCTTTCAAGCGCTCCACTTCACGGCTGTTGTGCACAATGTCTCCCAAACAGTATAATGTTCCGCTTTTGGATAACTCTTCTTCTGCTTTATTGATTGCGGTAACTACCCCGAAGCAGAAGCCGGAACCTTCGTCTATTTCCACTTTTGCCATATTGCAGCTTTTTGCGTTATGATTTGCACACTTTTTCGAACTGTTCTGCCAGCCATTCCTTTTGTTGGGAAATGGTCATGTGGCTGTTGTCGAGCAGCAGTGCGTCGTCGGCTTTGCGGAGCGGACTCACTTCCCTGTTCTGGTCTATATAATCCCTCTGCTTCACATTCTCCAGGATTTCGTCGAAACCGGCTTCCTCTCCTTTGGCTTTCAGTTCATCGTATCTGCGCTGTGCACGGATTTCGGGAGAGGCAGTTACGAATATCTTAAGTTCGGCATCCGGAAATACGGTAGTGCCGATGTCGCGACCGTCCATGACAATGCCTTTGGCTTTGCCCATTTCCTGTTGTTGGGCTACCATTGCTTCGCGCACAAAGTCGAGGGCGGCAATGGGACTGACGCGGGAGGATACTTCCATTGTGCGGATTTTCTTTTCCACATTGATGCCGTTCAGGTAGGTGTCGGGACGTCCCGTTTCCGGGTTCAGCTGAAAGGATATGCGGATGCTGTTGATCTGCTTTTTCAGTTTTTCCGTATCGATGCCCTCGGCTGTGAAGATACCGTTCTCCATACTATATAAAGTGACGGCACGGTACATGGCTCCGCTGTCGATATAAATATAGCCGATTTCACGGGCGAGGTCCTTGGCCATTGTGCTTTTTCCGCACGAAGAGAAGCCGTCGATTGCGATTGTTATCTTTTTCATATGAAATGATTTTATACCATAATTTATATAGGAATCTCTCTCTCGGTAGATTTTTTTGAACGTTTCATTTAAAATTCTTGCCAAAGATACGGTATTTTTAAAATATCTCGTTACTTTTGCGCTACAAAAGCTGACGAAGGCTTTTGAAGAATTAAAAAAATAAAAATGCCTTGTTTATTGTGTAAAAAAACACAGCCGGGCAAGAACAATCGTGGGAAAAGTGCTATATTTGCCCAAAATGAGAAACACTAATAATTATAGTATAAATTATGGAAATTAAAAAGACACCTAAGGCAGACTTGGAGAACAAAAAGTCGACTTGGCTGCTTGTCGGTTACGTGATTGTGCTCGCGTTTATGTTCGTTGCATTCGAATGGACAAAACGTGATATCAAGATTGATACGAGCCAGGCAATTACCGACCTTGTATTTGAAGAGGAAATCATTCCGATTACGGAACAACCCGAGCAGGTGGCTCCACCGCCCCCCGAAGCTCCGTCGATTGCAGAAACCCTGACAATCGTGGATGACGACGCAGATGTGGAGGAAACCACGATAGCTACATCTGAAGAAACCAATCAGGCTGTGGAAATCAAATATGTTCCCGTAGCTGTTGAAGAGGAAGAACCGGAAGAACAAACTATCTTCGAGGTAGTAGAACAGATGCCGGAATTCCCTAATGGTGGTATGGCTGGTTTGATGCAGTATTTGAGCAAGAACATCAAATATCCTACTATCGCTCAGGAAAACGGAACTCAAGGTCGTGTAACCGTACAGTTCGTTGTTAACAGAGACGGTAGTATCGTAGATGCTAAAGTGCTTAGAGGTGTTGACCCGTATTTGGATAAAGAGGCAATCCGTGTGATCAGCTCCATGCCGAAATGGAAACCGGGTATGCAGCGTGGTAAAGCGGTACGTGTTAAATACACAGTGCCTGTGATGTTTCGCTTGCAGTAATTTTGTTTTTTTTAGTTAATATATTTAAATATCGCGTAAAGAGGTTGCTTTTAGGCAGCCTCTTTTCATTCTCTGCCATTCCTAATTTGAAATACTTATGTTTACAGCTTCCGAACTTCTCGATAAAATAAATTCCCATATTGCGGATTTGCAGTTTGAACGTACTCCGAAAGGGTTGTACGACCCGGTTGCCTATGTTTTGTCCATGGGTGGAAAAAGAATCCGCCCCGTGCTGATGCTGATGGCTTATAATCTTTATAAGGAAGATGTCAGACCGGTATTCTCACCGGCAACAGGCATCGAGGTCTATCATAATTATACATTGCTGCATGACGACCTGATGGACCGTGCCGATAAACGCCGCGGAAAAGAAACGGTGCATAAGGTATGGAATGATAATACGGCTATCCTTTCGGGTGACGCAATGCTGGTGCTGGCTTATCAGTTTATGGCGCAATGTCCGGCCGAACACTTGAAGGCCGTGATGGATTTGTTCAGCCTGACGGCTCTTGAAATTTGCGAAGGTCAGCAGATGGATATGGATTTTGAGCAGCGGAGCGATGTGAAGGAGGAGGAATACCTGGAGATGATTCGTCTGAAAACATCCGTGCTGCTGGCGGCAAGTTTGAAAATCGGAGCATTGTTGGGCGGTGCCTCTGCTGAAGATGCGGAACGGCTGTATGACTTTGGCATGAATATGGGTGTCGCTTTTCAGCTGAAAGACGATTTGCTGGATGTGTACGGTGATACTGCCGTATTTGGTAAAAATATAGGTGGGGATATCCTGTGCAACAAGAAAACCTATATGTTGATAAAGGCTTTGGAACATGCGGATAAGGAGCAGGCTACGCAATTGAAGCATTGGATAACCGTTACGGACTTTGACCCGGCTGAGAAGATAGAGGCTGTAACCGGTTTGTATAACCGGATAGGGGTTAAACTCCTTTGTGAAAACAAAATGTCGGAATACAACAACAAGGCTTTGGAAAGCCTGGCTGCCGTGAATGTGACGGCTGAGAGGAAAAGAGAACTGGATAAGCTTATAAAGGAGTTGATGTACCGGGAAGTGTAATTGTCAGTAGCCGATAAGAATGCCTTACAGAAGATTACCAAATACAGATCAGGCAAGAATACGTGCGTTGAAAGCCGTTGTTGCCAAAGGTGACACATATAATGTGTATGATTTGGCTGTGTCTCTGAAGGTACTTACGGATGCCCGGAATTTCCTGGTAAAGTTTGAAGCGGCGCATTCGTATTATGTGGAATGTTTTGAGCGTCAGTCAAAGGCGGGACGTAAGCATCAGGCAAATGTAAAGACTGCCCGTCTTTACATATCGCATTTTATCCAGGTACTGAATCTGGCAGTGATTCGTTCGGAGGTGCGTACCGTTCATAAGGAGTTCTACGGCTTGGATATGAGAAACAATAATGTTCCGGATTTGTCTACGGAGGCAGCCCTTGCAGAGTGGGGACGTAAAATAGTGGAAGGCGAGAGCCGGCGCATTTCTCAGGGCGGAATTCCTATTTATAATCCTACCATTGCCAAAGTCAGGGTACATTATGATATTTTCATGGAGAGCTACGAGAGACAGAGGAACTTGCAGGCGCTGACGGCGCGCAGTCTGGAAGCTCTTGCTTCCATGCGCTCCGAAGCCGATGCTCTGATTCTGGATATCTGGAACCAGGTGGAGCGGAAATACGCAGAGGTTATGCCGAATGAAAAACGTCTGGAGTTGTGTCGCGCTTATGGCTTGATTTATTATTACCGTACCGGTGAAAAAGAAGAGATTGCAAAATGAAATTAGTAGATTCACATTCCCACCTTTTTTTGGAGGACTTCCAATCGGATTTGCCGCAGGTGATGATGCGCGCCCGGGAAGCAGGAGTCACCCATATTTTTATGCCCAATATAGACAGTACCACTATTGAACCCATGCTTAAGGTCTGTTCGGAGTACAAGGGGTATTGTTTTCCGATGATAGGGCTGCATCCCACTTCTGTGGATGCCGGTTATGAGAAGGAACTGGCTGTTGTGGCCGGACATCTGGCAATGCCGGACGGTTATGTCGCAATCGGTGAAATAGGCATGGATCTTTATTGGGATAAAACTTACCTGAAGGAACAGCAGATTGCCTTTGAACGGCAGGTGCGGTGGGCGTTGGAGTATGGATTACCCGTAGTGATTCATTGCCGGGAGGCGTTCGACTATATATATGATATATTGAAACCGTATAAAACGTCTTCTCTAAGGGGGATTTTCCATAGTTTTACGGGAACACGGGAAGAGGCATTCCGTATGCTGGAGTTTTCTAATTTCTTCATTGGGATTAACGGTGTGGTGACATTTAAGAAATCGGGATTGCCGGAAGTTTTGCAAAATATCCCCTTGGAACGGATTGTTCTTGAAACCGATTCTCCCTATCTAACTCCCGTGCCGAACCGGGGTAAAAGAAACGAGAGTGCGAATGTAAAGGATACTCTGTTAAAAGTAGCGGAAATATACGGAAATTCGCCTGAAGAAATAGGCGGTATCACTTCTGAAAACGCTTTAAAAGTGTTTGGAATGCTCAAATAACGTTCCGAAGATTTTAAAGTTTATTAATTTTGAGATTTTCTTGTGGATAAAACTTTGAGAATGCAGTGGAAGAACAAAAAAAAGAATACATTTGTAGCTGAAAACGCTCGC
>ENA-OPXV01000582-OPXV01000582.1-human-gut-metagenome-genome-assembly--contig:-NODE-582-length-11274-cov-4.718959_pt1 | contig 11274 bp, 10 predicted proteins | sample MGYA00241770_ERZ502044 | MGnify/ENA primary metagenome ERZ502044 (study PRJEB25962, sample SAMEA1965852) | human gut metagenome | biome: human gut; feature: human-associated habitat; material: faeces...
ACACAAAGAATAGAACATATAACAAGGATTTGCAATATATAAGAGATCAAAGAATTTATTTTAAAGTCTATTCTATTCATCTTTTTCTAATTTTATTTTTGATAAAATTCAATAAAGCATTACGCTCTTCAGGTGAAAATCCTATAACATAAATAATAAGGCATGACACAATAAAAGCAATAAAACTCGTCAACAAAAATGAAATAAAATCGCAAAAGAAGAAGCTGGTTTTAATTTTAAAAGAAATATAGTAACATACAATAGCAATCAATATATTTCTACAAAAAACATTAAACGTAAAATGACGTAGTTTATAAAATGGGCTTATTTTTTTTAAAATGAGAAAACGAGCGAACAAACCGATTGATATCACAAAAATACTAGGATACATTACCATATAAGGTTTGCCCCCTGTATACAAAATAAAATAACTAAAAGGCAATTCACATAACATAATAATGCATATCACTATTTGAAAAACTTTAATATTCCCTGTTGCTTGTAAAGCCGTTGTTAATGGAGGAGACATAACATTTATTAATGCTGTAATTAAAGCCAACAATAAGAATTGAGATGTATATTTAGGAATAGTTCCCAACCATAATTGTAACAAATAATCGACATTAATCATAACTGGGATTGCAATCAATAGTAGCAAATAAAATGAATAACGACATCCTGTATATACCAATCTTCCAGATTCATTCATATTACCTGCCGCATATTGTTTTGTTATTTGAGGGTTTAAAGCCATCGTAAAATTATAAGAAAAATTACTAATAATTCCATTAACTTGCATTGCTATTCCACGTGCAGCATTAACTGTTGTTCCTCCAAATAGATTTAGAATGATATTAGAGCCTTGGTCTTTTAATGAAAAACCTAAATTGCCAATAACACTCCAACCTGCAAAAGCAAACATTTCTTTAAATAGTTTTCTCAATGTATTTATATTTATATTGTATTCTTGCGCTAATTTATTAAAATGATAAGTACACTCTTCAAGATTCTGTTTACAATAAATACCATATATTATTCGAATAATAAAAGCAACTACAGCTATCAATATAGCATATAATATCAACTTATCAAAGTCACCAATTAATAACAGATAGACTATCGCTAGTTTTAGAATTACCTCAACAATACTAACATAAGCAAAAGCTCTCATATGCTCATGTGCAACAATACATGAATTATAAGGTACACTTATTATTGTCAAAATCAATGTAAGGACTGAACATTGATAAACCCAGTTAGCCGCTTCCATCCTGTCTAGAGGAATATTCAAATAAGCATTGACAAACCATAAGCCAATTGTTTCTGCAACAATTAATATAAGAATGGCTAAAGTTATATGTATGGATACTGATGTACAAAAAACCTTTTTCAGCTTTTCCAAATCACCAGTACCCAATTCAAATGAAATAAAGCGTTGGGAAGCTGCTACCATTGCTGAATTCAAAAAAGCAAGCATGGTCACAACACCACCAACAATATTATAAACACCATAATCGCTTATTCCCAGTGTATTGAGCACTACACGGCTAGTATAAAGCCCTACTAAAATGGTCAACAGCATTCGAAAATAAAGCAACAATGTATTTTTAGCAATACGTTTATTACCAGAAGGGTTATTCTCCATCTTGTTTATAAATCAGAATCAATATTTAATCTAAAAAATACTTATTTAATCTCTGCTAAAAATATCCCTTGTATAAACTTTCTCCTTCATTTCATCCAAACAACTATCATATCGATTCGCTATAATCACCTGACTTTGTTCCATAAACTTCGTAAAGTCATTCACCACCTTACTACTCAAAAATGTGCTACCATCCTCTAAGGTCGGCTCATAGATTATCACTTCTGCTCCTTTTGCTTTGATACGCTTCATTACACCTTGGATGCTAGATTGACGAAAGTTATCTGAATTCGATTTCATCGTTAAACGATAAACACCCACTACGCAACGTTTCTCTTCTACAGAATTATAGTCATCCCGATTATAATAATCATAGTAGCCAGCTTTATGAAGCACCTGATCGGCAATGAAGTCCTTGCGAGTACGGTTGCTTTCCACAATGGCTTGTATTAAATTCTCAGGTACATTAGTATAATTAACAAGCAACTGTTTAGTATCTTTTGGTAAACAATAGCCACCATAGCCAAAACTCGGATTGTTATAATGTGTACCGATACGCGGATCTAAACAAACACCATTGATGATAGCTTGAGTATCCAACCCTTTCATTTCGGCATATGTGTCCAATTCGTTAAAATAAGACACACGCAAAGCCAAATAAGCATTAGCAAAAAGTTTTACAGCTTCTGCTTCAGTAAGCCCCATAAACAACGTATCAATATTTTTCCGAATCGCCCCTTCTTGAAGCAACTCTGCGAATATGTGAGCAGCCTCTTCCAAGCGAGCATCACCTTCCGGCCTGCCTACAATAATGCGACTGGGATAAAGATTATCATATAAAGCCTTGCTTTCGCGCAAGAATTCCGGTGAGAAAATCACATTCTCCGTATCCAACTTCTGACGAACACTTTCGGTATATCCTACAGGAATAGTACTTTTAATCACCATAACGGCATTAGGGTTGACATTTCTTACTAACTTAATCACTTCCTCCACATGAGAAGTATCAAAATAATTCTTCAAAGGATCATAATTTGTAGGTGCAGCAATAACCACAAAATCTACCTCACTATATGCTTTTGTCGCATCTAAAGTCGCAATAAGATTCAATTCCTTTTCCGCCAAATACTTTTCAATATAATCATCCTGGATTGGGGATTTACGTTGGTTTATCAAATCAACCTTTTCAGGAATAACATCCACTGCAATCACCTGATGATGCTGTGCCAACAAGATAGCAATGCTTAACCCAACATAACCAGTACCAGCCACCGCTATTTTAAGTTTTTCAAAACTTCTCATATCCTATATTTTTATCAATCTTTTTTGCTATTGTCCATACCATAGCCATACCCATATTTGTGCCCATATCCATAGCCATATTTATGACCATACCCATAGCCACTCTTTCTTGAATTCAAATCAATGCTATTAATAACCGTAGCCAATTTATCGAATTTCTTCTGATCCCGCAGCACATTAATATACTGATACCCCAACTTCGGAGTTACATCTGCACGACACACATACACGCACATATCAGCCACACGACTGGCAATAGCAGTATCGGTCACAATAGCAATAGGAGCCGTATCAAGAATAATGTAATCGTAACGCTCTTTCAATTTCTCTATTGCATCTTCCAGTACCGTACGCGCCATCAACTCTGTAGGATTGGGAGGAATAGGACCACCCGGAAGAATATCAAGATTAGGACTTACATCCGAATGTTGTATCATATCAAAAAGATTGGTATGCTCGGGGTCAGCCAGATAATTGGTAATACCTTCCGTGCGATGGGACAGATTAAAGACCTTATTCAGCCCCGGCTTGCGGATATCCAAACCCACAATAACAACTTTCTTACCCATATAGGCCAGACTGACTGCCGTATTTCCAGCAATAAAAGACTTACCTTCACCCGGCTGTGTGGATGTAAAAAGCACCACTTTCTGACTGGCACCAAGCATGAACAACATATTGGTACGCAGACCACGAAAAGCCTCCTCCATCATACCATTCTGATTCTCCTGAACCACAATGGCACCTTTTTCGGGCTTCTTATTTAAAGGAAGCTCACCCAAAATAGGAACATCCGTTATCTTCTCCACATCCTCGGCATTCTCTATCTTATATTTTAATAAATCCTTCAAATAAATAAGACCTACAGGAATACCCATACCCAATACAAAGGCAGCCAGCAGAACTATCTTCTTCTTAGGAGAAACCGGCTTTTTACTAGGAAGAGCAGCTTTAATGATACGTCCGTTATTAGCAGTGGATGCCAGGGTTATTGCGTTTTCCTCACGCTTCTGAAGCAACATAATGTAAAGGGTCGCCTTGATTTCCTGCTGGCGGGAGATAGTAAGAAATTCTTTCTCCTGCTGCGGCGCACTGCTGATCCTGCCTTCAAACTTCCGTGCCTGACGTTCAAGGTTGGACTGCGCTATCTGCAACCCTCTCAGTACACTGTTCACGGTAGTCTGCACATTGTGCCGCATGGACTCGATGCCCGTATTGATATTGATTACCGCAGGATTGTTTTCGGAAGAGGTACGGAGCAAACGCTTGCGTTCGATCAGCATCGTGTTATATTGGTTGATGATAGAACCCAAATTCTGGTCCTGCAACCCTACATTAGCGGGAATCACCTCGTTTGCATTCTTCGGATTGTTCACATAGTTACGCAAGGACTCCACCAGTCTCAACTGGGTGGCATTCTCGGTCAGCTGCTGTTCATATTTCGAACTCTCTTCCAAAGCCAGACGGGCATCGCTGGTCAAATCGGTCAATCCGGAGCGTTGCTTGAAATCGGCAAGTTCCGTTTCGGCAGTACCTAACTCCCGATTGATAATGCCAATACGCTCGTCTATAAACTCTGCGGATTTTTGAGCCACTTCATTCTTCTCGTCATTCGCGTCCAGATTATAAAAGTCAACCAAACAATTGATGAAATCGATACCGCGCTGCTTTACCGTATTCTGCAAGCTGATGGCAGCAATTGTGGTAGTCTTCGAAGTGGGTTCCACTGACAAATTCTCTACATAACTTTCCGTCACATCTGTAGGAGAATTAACGTATGCTACCAGATTCATATCTTCTTCCAAAGGTGGGACCGAGTCGTTCTTTGTAAAACTGAAAACTCCTACTGGAGTGGGGAAAACAGCCGGAATACTGTCAAAACTTACCTCAGTCTCCTGCTTCTCCTCGTCAAACATATATTCCACTTTTACATCCAATTTTCCATTCATGGTGTATTTTAGATGAAGCTTGGCTCCTTCTTCCAGATTGTCTGCCTCTTCAGGAGTCATATAAACTTTTACCGGAGTGGACTTATATAAAGGAGTGTTATAGCCGAACATACGTTCCTCGGCCACTGAAATATACAAATTCAAATGATTCACCACCTTTTTAATCAAGGTTCTTGACTTCAGGATTTCCACCTCATTGTCAAAATTGTTAGTCATGGAGAACATACCCAGATCCTGAAGGGCTCCCATAGGATTATTACTGCTTCCACCTTTCTTGTCACCTTCTTTGATGAGTACGGCCGCATCAACATTATAGACAGGAGCTTGATAACGGAGATAGATGAAAGCAGATATAATACAAACCAGCACACTGGCTACAAACCACGGCCAATAGGCAAAGTATTTAAAAAACAAGGCATAAAGATCAACGTTCTCCTCACGTTGCTCGGTACCCGAAGGGGTGTTCTTCTGTTCGTCAGTCATATCAACAGTTTGTAATCAACAATTATATTTATGAGTTTTATTTCAAGATGGTTGCCAGAAGGCTTGCAAGAGATACCAAAATGGATGTAGCACTGATCCATATGCTGGTGCTGCTGCCAATGTCCGAGTTCTTGGCTTTTGTCTTATTGGGCGTTACATAGATGATATCGTTCTGGCGCAGGTAGTAATAGGGAGATACAACCAGCTCTGCATTATTAAGATTCAAATTGATAATCTCACGCTTGCCTTTTGCATCTTCACGAATCAGTTTCACATTGTCACGGACGCCATAAACAGTCATATCTCCCGCCATGGCAAGGGCTTCAAGGATATTTACCTTTTCATTTCCTACGGTAAAAGTACCCGGACGGTTCACCTCTCCCAATACCGAAATTTTGTAATTTGCCATACGGACTGTAACGATAGGACTCTCTTTCAGATAGGGCTGCAATTGCTCACGGATCAAATCTTCCGCCTCGTTTTTCGTAAGGCCGCCTACCTTCAGACGACCGATAACGGGGAAATCTATCTCACCCTTGTTATTTACCAGGTATTGCTGGAGAGTGGGTTGTGTGGTAGTATTAATATTGGTCAGGGCTGCATTCAGAGGAGTCTGTACTGTCAGGTTAAAAGGAGCGGCAGCCTGAGGATCACTCGTGTTCACAGTTATACTCAGCAAATCTTTCGGCATAATCTTTGCATCATAAAGGGGAAGATCTTCCCTGTAACTGTTCACTACCTCGGGATTCTGCATGTAAGGTACATTTTTATAGGAGGTGCAGCCTGCCAACAAGGCGGATGCCACAACAAACAATAATAGTTTCTTTAAAGTCTTCATATCAGTTTTTTCATTTATTATTCAATCATCTGCCAAACAGGCGCGAAAAAAGACCTCTGCCGTGATTCTCCGAAACAGGAGATTCACCGGCATTACGTATCAAATCCGAAAAAGTGGTTCCGTCATGAATCATTCCATAAATAGTACCCCAATCGGGAAGGCCTCCCAAGTTGCGGTCATCTATAAAAAGATCGGCTTTGAGCTTGCGTGAGTAATGATTGTTACGCCCTTTCTCCTCCTCCGGATAGTCGCGGTTCACGGCATAAAATTCAAGACCGCGATCACGGCAAAAGGCAAGAGCTTCGTCAAGCAGACGCCCTTCACGCACTGTCCATAGAATCAACCTGTGATGTTCGTCACGCAATTTTTTCAATGTCTCAATGGCAAACGGCAACTCCCTGCCGATTGCCGGATACTTGTGCTCAACAATAGTACCGTCAAAGTCTACTGCTATGGTCATTGTATGTCAATATATAATTATATGTTAACTGAGTTTTTTTCCGCTATAGGTTCCAGCAATTCTCTAGCAATGGTAACTTTAGCACATCCAAGGATATCAATTTTTACAACCAGACTAGTAGAACCATCTATTTCACGACATATATTCCCTTCCAACCCTACCAGTTTGCCACCGTTTACACGGACACGATCGCCCAAATGCAGAGGGCATGACTCAATAGTGACGTGTTCTTCGGCATCATTGACCATACGCATCAAGCTGTACATCTGATGATCTGGAATAATAGCTACGGGACGGCAAGTATTTCGGGAAGAACCGGCTATGTTAACCATGAAACGTTTTATATAAGGAAGGCAGACTATTTCTTTCCGTCTTACTGAATCTGTGCAGCGAATGAACACAAGAGCAGGGAAAACAATACGGTCCACTTTTTTACGTTTACCATCATGACGAATACTCATCTCCTGTTGGATAGGGACATAAACTTCATAAGCTTTCTCACTATCAGTTTCGTTTTTCAAACGTTTTCGTAATCTATCCTGACAGGCTTTTTCACTTCTGTTATTTACAACAGCCACATACCAATGCTTTTTTTCCTGATCATTTCGGAATATGCCTACGGCGTCGTCGGTCTTTTGAACCGTCGTTCCCAAAATTTGTTGTGGCATGTCTTTGCCCTTGTTATTTACAATACTCATAGTGGAATAATCCGACTAAAAACAGACGCACTCTTATATAGAGAGCGTCTATCGGCTGCAAAGGTATAGATTTATTTTCATTTTCTAGCATTTACAGACTGTAAACTGATAAAAAAAAGTTTTTTCTCTATATATATAATAAACTTATGGGCTGATTTTATTCATACAACTTACTACATAAATGGAAATCAGAAATTTAAGAAATCGGACGCTCTCTATATAAGAGTGCGTCCTAATTTCAAAATAATTCAAATATTCCCCTTCTTATAGATCTTTTAAAATATTTCTATTTGCATTATCTATCTGATTAGTCTGTATAGACGAAAGATAGATTTGTGTAGTAGTTTCTGAATCATGCCCCATCGCTTCGCTGATAATACCAATCGAGATGTTTTTCGTCTTAGCTATACTTGCCCAGGAATGGCGCGCCACATACATAGTAAGTGGTGTGGTCAATCCTGCCCGGGCTGCAATCTTCTTCAGCTTACGGTTCACCAGCAACATTTTATTCCGGTATTGTCTGCGCTCCGTGCCATCTTCACGTTCTATAATAGGTAAAAGATATTGTGTTTCCGAATCTCCGTATCTGTCAATAATCTCCTGCATCTGTTTTTCCCACCGTATAATGAGTTTCTTACCTGTTTTACGACGGCTATAACTCACAAAGCCACTATTGAGATCTTTTTTACGCAAATAGGCAAGATCTATAAAAGACATTCCTCGCATATAGAAAGAAAAGAGAAAGATATCTCGTGCAAATTCCAATGATTTATGATCGGAAAGATCCAACTGCTTGATGTGTTTGATATCTGTCAGGGTGGCAGCTCTCTTTGAGGTCTTGTCCACACCAGTATATACATTCTCAAAAGGATCTGCAGGAAGGGCCAGTCCCTCACCCACTGCCTTGCGATACACACAACGCAAAATACGCATATAAAAAGAGGTGGTATTACGACTTAAATGGTGAGTGGAGCGCATCTCCGTTTCATAATGTTCCATCAAATCTGCATCCATCTCATCAAAACATAAGTCTATGCCGTCACGGAACTTCATGAAGCTGTTCAATGCGGACTGATATGTTTCGACTGTCCGTTCTTTTCCTTGCCCTCTAAGACGCTCTATCTGCTCCTGCATGTATTCAAAAACGAAAACGCCCTTACTCGGACGGTTCTTTAATTTTACTAATCTCATATTTGCCATTACCTAGGTTAATTAAATAAATCATCAAAGAAAAATATAATATCATGATTTATATTTTAATGAGGACTTAAATACTTGTAACGGCAAATAGATTCTTTAGAATTAAAGAGAAAGAACTCAGTGTGCTTATATCGACAAGTATATAACAATAAAAAATACAAAAGCGCGCAGCTCTGATAAACTGCACGCTTTTGCTTATTGTTTATTATCTGTATCCTTATCGGAATTACTTCACTTCCTCAAAATCAACAGTATCTCTGTATGAGCAACTTGCGTACACGTGTTGCAATTATATCGCAAATCCGAAAATAAGCATCCATAAGCAACCACAGCTCTTGACTGCAAAAATATAAAATTTTCCAATAAATATCGTGATATAAACGCATAATAATCAAAAGTATGGCACGAATTTAACAGAATCTCCACTTTTATCCTTACCTTTGTACATGATATTGGGGAACTATACCCTAACAATTATAAGGAAACGATGCAAATTCAAAACAATACATTGATAGCGGAATGCTCAGCTTACGATTTCAAGGAAATGTTGGAACGTAAGAAAGTGAAGTCATGGCTCAAATCCGTGTCGGCTTTTGCCAATACAGAAGGTGGCAGTCTGTTCTATGGAGTGAACGATGATGGAGTGATTGTAGGTTTGGAGAATCCACAATCCGATGCTGATTTTATCAGTGAAATGATGAAGGCACGACTTGACCCTGTGCCGGAAGTTCAGCTTATTCCGATAGAACACGAAGGGCATACCCTGCTTGAAGTGAAAGTAAAGGCAGGAACGCTTACACCTTATTACTATTATCAGGATGGGACACGTACCGCATATGTACGAGTTGGCAATGAAAGTGTAGAATGCAACTCCCAACAATTACTTTCGTTGGTATTAAAAGGCACGCACATGACATGGGATTCTCTTCCTACCCAAGTGGATGCCGGCAAACATTCTTTCATCATCCTTGCCAATACTTTCCGTGAGCAAACCCATCAAGAATGGAACGACAAGTATCTGGAATCATTCGGACTAGTAACTCCTGACGGCAAACTGACCAATGCAGGATTGCTGTTTGTGGATAATTGCACGGTATTTCAATCGCGTATTTTCTGCACCCGTTGGACTGGACTCTATAAGGATGATGCCATCAGTTCCGTAGAACATCGGGCTAACCTTGTGCTGCTCTTAAAATATGGTATGGATTTCATCAAAAACTATACCATGAGCGGCTGGGTGAAGATGCCAAACTATCGCCTTAACCTCCCCGACTATTCCGACCGTGCCATCTTTGAAGGACTGGTAAACCACCTTATCCATAGAGATTATACTATAATGGGCGGTGAAGTACATATCGACATTTATGATGACCGCGTAGAACTGGTATCACCTGGTGCTATGCTTGACGGTACACAAATTCAAGACCGTGACATATACAAAGTGCCGTCCATGCGTCGTAATCCTGTCATTGCAGATGTGTTCACACAGTTGGATTATATGGAGAAACGTGGTTCCGGTTTACGCAAAATGCGAGAGCTTACAGAGAAATTACCTAATTTCTTGCAAGGCAAAGAACCGCAATATCAAACGGAAGCGACCTCTTTCTACACCACGTTCTATAATTTGAACTGGAACGAAAGCGGAAGAATACCTGTAGAGGAAGTAGCCAACAGGGTAAATAGTACCCTCGAAAAGTACCCTGTAAACGAAGAAAGTTCGGTCGAAAAGTTCGGTGTAAACACAAAAGAGTTCGGTGTAAATGAAGAAAGTTCGGTCGAAAAGTTCGGTGTAAATGCGGATAAGTTCGGAGATACATCGGAAACACAGAAGAAAGTCAGTAAAACTGCACAAAAGATAATCGACCTCGTTATTTCAGATCCTTCAATCACAGCTGATAATATGGCCAACAAGATTGGTGTAACTAAACGCGCTATAGAGAAAAATATCAAGAGCCTTAGGGGTATGGGAATTTTGGTTCACGAAGGTTCAGACAAGGCTGGTTATTGGCGCATTATTGTTAAACCATAAACAGAACAACAAACCTATGGAGACCTCTTTCATACCACTCTTTGCAATCATAGCCGTTTTGATTATCGCCTTTTTGTTTGCCTCTTTGCCACAGGTAAACCATAAAACGCGATACCGAGTGCTTTATGCAATAGCCATTATCATGCTATTAGCTGTTATCCCTATTAGTGAATATATGGCTGGTGGCATACAAAACTCAAGTAACAATTATCTGCTTGTCCTAATATTCGATATTGCAGTAGGATATTTCTGTATGTACATTGCTGCTTTGCTAAAATTCAACGTTCTTAAACGAAAGAACCAAGCATTAGAAAACGCCTTGACAGAAAAGCAACAAGAAAATGTAGCAATCCTATTGGAGCATCAAAACGAAAAACAACAAGCACTCCGGCAAAGAGAGCTTGAATGGTTAGCTGGGAAAATAAAGATGTTTACCGAAGAAGAACAGGAAGCTATTCTTGCCAGTGCTCTATCATTTGCTGAACATGACTTGATAGTTGCTCCCTCAATAAGCATACAACCTAAAGAAACATGTAGTCAGCAAGAACTAATGTACTTTGTCTGCTCTGCTTTTTACAATATGGATAAAAGTCGTAGTGAAGTTGTGGGTTTCTTATATACCTTAATTCCGCAACACTTTGATTTAACTTTATTTATAAGTTCCTGAGCA
>ENA-OPXV01000586-OPXV01000586.1-human-gut-metagenome-genome-assembly--contig:-NODE-586-length-11209-cov-1.236238_pt1 | contig 11209 bp, 8 predicted proteins | sample MGYA00241770_ERZ502044 | MGnify/ENA primary metagenome ERZ502044 (study PRJEB25962, sample SAMEA1965852) | human gut metagenome | biome: human gut; feature: human-associated habitat; material: faeces...
GAGACATCGCCTCCGACGAATCCCATGCGGTAGTATCGGGGCGAAACCGTAAGTTGGGAGCCCGATGGTTTGTACTCGATGACGGGCATCTTGTTCCACGTATGCAGCGCGGCAAGCGAGAAGTCTACCCCCGGCAGGGCGAAAGAGAGCCTGCCCCCGTATTCTACGTTGGAGAGGCGTAGCTCGGGGCGGCTTCCCTCCGCGTCCCAGACAAGGGACCGGGGTGTTTCTTTAGGCAACACGCTCCACGGATTGGCGGCATCGGTGGGCAGCTTGTATCCTTCGAAAGTGGGAACGGCAAGCAGTTCGAGCTTTATCTTGTCGTTGAAGACGAAGAACCGCAGGGCATTGACGGGCATGCGGATGTCGTCGTAGTCTTGCGCCAAGAACTCGGTCATATCCATGGGTGAGACGAGGTCGGTGATACGTACGCCGTCGGCCGCACCCCAGATGACAAGTTGTCGCCCGAGACGAAAGCCCCAGTGCTCCTGCCGATGGTCAAGGTATGCTTCCCGCAGTTCAAAGCCGGTGCGCTCTTTCAGCAAGGCGTTGTAGGTAGCGTTGAACGAGACGAAGAGCGAAGAGCCTGCGAAGTTTTTGCCGACCTCGCCCCTGAGGCGGGTACGGGAAGACATCCAATCGTTCGGCTTTTCGGAGCGGAAGGCGTGGTAGGTGTCGACAAGGCCTTTGAGCTGCCACGACGATTCGCCCGCTCCTTGTCCCCAAACTCCATGCACGGGGCAAAACAGAAAGACCGAGAGGCAAAGCCCCGCGGAAAGACGATTGAACGCTTTCATCAGAACCTGCCTTTCTCTAACGTGGTCACGTTAAACTTGCTCTCCTCCATGGGAATGTTGTACGTCGGATTCTTGATTTCGAGAACCGTCTGATGCTCGGTTTGCACGTTGGTCATGTGCATCTTCCGGGCTACCCAGAAGCCCTCTACCTTGGCAATATCCGACATCTCGAGACGACGGTGCAGCTTGCCCATCTTGTCGTAATATTCCACCCTGACAGGTATCAGACAGTCCTGACGTATCAGGGCCGTTTTCCTGGAGTAAATATCACGCTTGTCCTTAGGCAAGGATTCCAGTTTCCAGCACTTCTGTCCGTCGACGGTTTCTTCGCCCAGGAGCGTGTGCGTATCCTCGTCCACGTTGCGGCTGCCCATGTCGTCGTAGGTAAAGTCGCTACCCATAAAGTAGTCTTGCTTGGCAGACGAACCGCTGATACGGCGCGTTTTCTTTATGGCGGGCAGATAGAGCCATTTGTCATCGTCCTTGTTTAGCTCATCATAATCCCACGTCAAGAAGCCCGTCCCCTTTACATCGCCGGGATATTGGAAGAACATGATGCTCTTGCGGTCTTTCTTTTCTTTGCCCACATCGATGGAGTAGGAAATGAGCTTGCGTTCGCGCACCGCTCCGCGTTTGTTGATTAACGTCATAACCATTTCAGACCGACGGGTATCGCCGTCGGGACGGTCTTTTACCTTTTGGGCAATCTCTCTGCCCGTTTGTGCGCATGTTGTGGCAGCGAACCCCACCACAAGCATGGCTACTACTGCGATTGATCTCTTCATTTGTCCTTTTTCTTTATAATTGATTCTGATTGATTCGATTTATATTCCGGTCTCCTTCTGCCGTGCTACCATGCGGGCAAATTCGCCGTTTCGGGCAAGCAGTTCGTCGGGTGCTCCTTGTTCTGCGACGGTTCCGTCTTTCAGCACCACGATATGATGAGCGTTGGCAACGGTGCGCATACGGTGTGCGATGATGACGACGGTCTTGTTCTTGATCAACTCCGATATACCGGCCTGTATCAACGTTTCGTTCTCTACGTCCAGACTTGCCGTTGCTTCGTCCAAGAGGATGACAGGAGCATCTTTGAGAAGCGCACGGGCAATGGATATGCGTTGGCGTTCGCCTCCCGATAGCGATTCTCCGTTTTCGCCTATCAAGGTGTCGTAACCGTTGGGCAGCCGGGCGATGAACTCATCGCAACGGGCAAGACGTGCTACCGCTTTCACCTCTTCCTCGGTAGCGTCTTTCTTCCCGATTTTGATGTTGTCCATGACGGAAGCGTTGAAAAGCAACACGTCCTGAAAGACTACGGCATAGTTTTTCAAGAGCATTTCGGGATCTATTTTTGAGATGTCCCGTCCGCCAAGTGTGATCTTTCCGCCATGAATATCCCAAAAGCGGGCAGCTAATTTTGCCGAAGTGCTTTTGCCTCCCCCCGAAGGTCCCACAAGTGCCGTTACTTTGCCTTGCTTGGCAGTGAAAGAGACGTTGCGCAGCACCTGCTTGCTTGTCTCGTAAGCAAAATCGACCTTGTCAAAACAGATGTCGTAACCCTCTACCGTGCAATCCTCATCGCCTTGCTGTGCGGGCATGTCGTTCATCTCACGTATGCGGTCGATACGCACATCGAGTAGTATCAGTGTCGCCATATGGTTGAACACGTCCATGATGGGGTTGTAGATGCTGGCTACAACGAGCAGGAAGACCAAGTAAGTGAACATGTCGATGCTGCCCAAACCAAGTAAATAAGCTCCCGCAATGATAACGCTTGCCAAACCAAGTTTCAGGATAGACTGTGCACTGCCCACAAGCCCCGCTCCGAGAAATTCGCCTCGCTGCAGAGTGGCTTCATATATCTCGAGCTGTTTGTCTAAACGGTCGCAATAGGCTGCCTCTCCGTTGTACGATTTAATCTCCTGCGCCGCTTCAAGCCCTTCCTGTATCTGCTCGGTCGTATCACGCCTTACGTGATAGTACTCCTTATTAGCTTTATCCATAAGCCTTTTTCCTAAGAAGATGACCGTTGTCGCTACCGGTACGACCCCAAAGAGAGCAAGGGCCAGTTGCCAGTTGTAGAAGAACATCCCGGTGGCAATCAAGATAATGCTGATGACAGAGGCGAAGAGTTGTGGAACTGTGTGAGAGAAGAGGGTTTCCAACATGTTACAATCCTCCATCATCGTAGCGGTGAGATCCGAAAGATTCTTTTCTCCGAAGAAAGCCAAAGGCAATTTACGCAGCTTCTCGGCAATGCCAATACGACGGTTGGCACTCTCGGTATAGATTTTCGTGTAGGTGCTCTTGTACTGTATCATCGCAATCACAAAGAGTACCGTCATAAAACAGAGAGCCGTCAGCACGTAGTACCAGAGCCCGTGCGTCGTGCTGTTCCCGGCTTGGATAACAGGGTGCAGGTAATCGGTGATGAACAGAAAGATGAAGATTACCGGCAGCATCAGTGCCAGGTTGAGAAAAAGAGAAGCTATAACCCCTTTTATAAAGGTCTTTGCCCCGTCTTCCGATAAGGTGAATCTGTGTTGAAAATATTTACTAATATTCATAATGTTGTCTCCTGAGGTTTATACCGTCCATGTCACGGTTCGTTGATATTCATTCCACATGCTGTTATAGATGCCGTTTCGGGCTATCAACTCGCTGTGTGTGCCTTCTTCGGCAATCTTGCCTTGTGCTATCACCAGTATCTTGTCGGCATCCTGTACGCTAGTCAGATGATGGGCGATCATCAACACTGTCTTTCCTTTTCTCAGCTCGTGCAGGGCTTTTTGTATCAGGTGTTCGTTTTCGGGGTCGGCAAAAGCTGTTGCTTCGTCCAGGACAACAATCGGCGCATCTTTCAAGATGGCCCGGGCCAAGACAATGCGTTGCTGTTCCCCTCCCGAAAGGAATGTTCCATCTACTCCTATCTTCGTGTTCAATCCGTTGGGTAGCCGGTCGATGATCTCCCGACTTTGGGAAAGGTCTATGGCACGTTGCACGGCTTCATCACTCGCTGCCGGATTACCGTATTTGATGTTCTCCAGCAAAGAGGTCTTGAAGAGTTTTGTATTCTGGAAGACGAAAGCGATGTGGTTCATCAGGTTGTCTTTGGCAATGTTTTTCACATTTATTCCGCCAATCGTCACACTACCTGCTGATACGTCCCAAAAGCGGGGAATGAGTTGGGCAATGGTGGTCTTCCCTCCTCCCGATTGCCCCACAAGGGCAAAAGTCTTCCCTTCGGGGAGGTGGAAGCTGATACCGTCTACGGCATTTTGACCGGCATTGGGATAGGCAAACGAAACGTTCTCGAATGTCACATCGCAAGCGGTGATTTTCTCCGGATTTTCGGCTATTGGGAGTGGTTCGCTACTCGTCAGGTTTTCCACCCGGCTTATGGCTTGATCTGCCAGAAACATATCTTGTTGCAGATACATCACTTTCATCACATTGGTTGCTATCACCGGAGTAATCAGCACATACAGGAACATATCGGTGATGATGGGGGCAATGTTTTCGCTTTTGTTGCCGATAAGCAATATGACTACGGGGACAAGTAGGAAAGCAAAGCTATTGATGGCCACCGTGTAGAGTGACATCGGCTTTTGCCAACCCAGCGTGTATTTGGTAACTAAATCCCGGTAGGCGATGATGCTGTCGTAAAAACGTTTGAAAGAGAATATCGTTTGCTGGAACACTTTCACCACCGAAATACCACGTACGTATTCCACCGCTTCGCTGCTCATATGCTCTTGTGCTCCGAGGTATTCATTTTGGAACGCCTTCTGAGCAGTTGTATTCATCCGTGTCATGATGAAGACAGCCGCCGTGAGGGGGATCAGGCACGCCAGACCAAGTTGCCAGTTGAAGACGAAGATCAATATTATAACCGACAGCGGGGCTATAAAACTCCCCGCCAGGTCGGGCAAGAGATGTGCGACAAACGTGTGGGTTTCAGAAGCATTTTCATCAATAATCTTACGCATCTGTCCGCTGGTATTCCGGTCGAAGAAGCCAAGCGGCATCTGCATGATTTTTCTCATAGCCGTACGTCGCATATTGGTTTCTACCCGGAACGCCGCTAAGTGCAAAAGCATCAGCCCGGCAAAGTAAATGACAAGGCCGGCAACGGCTGTGCCTACCGCCCACCATGCATAGACGTTGATAGGGATTCCTGAGGCAACGCTGCCAGTCAATAGTAGCGAGCGTACGATAAGCCAAATGAAGATGAACGGCATAAGCGAGAGCAGACCGCTTAATCCCGACAGTGTCAGGGCTATGGGCATAAGCACCTTGCGTTTGCCCATGTAAAATTGAAGTTTCTTTAATGTATTCATATTAATTGATTGTTTCATTGGTTTCTATCTCTTTCCCGAATAACCGGAACTTTTGGAATAACACGGGTGTAACGCAGAGGTCGGCCACGAGTGCCGATACGATACCCGCTACGGAGAGCAGACCCATGTGTATAAAAGAGAGGCCTTCGGAAGTCATGTAAATAGCGAAGTTCGCACATATCACGACACTGGTCAGAATGATTGGTGTCCCGATCGTACGGAACGAGCGGAGAATGGCATCCCGATAATTACCTCGACGGTCGAACTCCAAATGCCCGTGGTTGATGAAGTGAATGGTGTCGTCGACAGCCAAACCGAGGATCATCGGCATAATGGTTGCGGTCATCATATCCAACGGGTAGCCCAGCCATCCCATCAGTCCGCCGACCACCAAAGCCGGAGTGATATTGGGTATCAAACCGATAAGCCCGATGCGTACACTGCCAAAGACCAACATCATTAGGATGCCGATAATAAGGAGAGAGATGGCAAATGAAACCATCTGCCCGCGAGCCACGTACTGCATCATCACGGTAAATTGCGGAATACTACCCACTGTAGTGACAGAAGCTTCGGGGAAGAGCCTGGCGGCATTGGCTGCAATATCGTTCCACGCTCGTTCTACCTCGCCGGAGTCAAAACTGCTGATCTCCACCATCAGGCGCAAACGTCGATAGTCGTAATCGATCCAATATTCCGCTTCGCTACCGCCTGCATTCTCGTAAAGGAGCAGCAGTTGTGCCACCTCTTCCGGATTCGTCGGAATACGATAATAAGCCGCATCTCCTTCGTGCAGGGTTTGATTCAGGTCTTTTAGGATATTCAGCACTGTAGTCGTTCGCTTGGTTAGCTTATAGCTTTCGGCCTTTTGTGCCAGAGAGTCTAAGCGTACAAGCATTGCCGGCGATTTTGTCAAGCCGTCTTCGGGCAGGTCTATCATGACGTCGTAGGTGTAGATGGATCCCAGTTCGCTTTCACCTACTTCCAGCAGATTGTTTACATAGGCTATTTTACGTCCCATGGTGCGTTCTATGTCAAAGGCGGTCTCTATCTTGGTGAATTGATAAATGAGTGCTGCGGTAAGCAGCCCTGCAATCCATAGGATCAATGTGCCATGCCGGAGTACGCTTTCTCCCAAACGCCCCAGTTGATGGTCGAGCCACCGTCCGCCGGTTTCCTGCACTTTGGGATGAGGTTTGCCGTTCTTGCCAAAACTCAACAGCACGGGCATCAGTGTAATGGCAATGAAGAAAGCCAGCATCACGCACGAGGAGGTAGCGATACCAATGAACCGCATGGGCTGCATCGGAATAGCGAGAAACGACAGCAGGGCGGCAAAGGTGGTGAGTGCACTGAACAACACAGGCCAGCCCATTTCACCCACGGTCTCTTCTACGGCTCGTCGACGTTCTCCGTGTAGAAGGAATTGCCGTTTGAAATAGGAAAAGATATGTATGTTATAGGCTATCGAGACGGCAAACGCCAACAGCATAGGTATCATCATCATACCGCTGTCTATCGTCATGCCGACATATCCCAACAGTCCATACACAATCACAATTGAGCCTGCCGCCGTGATAAGTGGAACGACAACGCCCCGTAGGGAGCGTGTTATGAGTAACAAAATAAGAATGGAAACGAGTGCGGCAATGCCCATCACACGGGGCATCTCTTTGCCAATCCATTTCATCTTCATGGCGGTAACGTAGGGCAAGCCTGTGCCTTTGGGATGGAGCTTTTGGTATTTGTCTTTAGTGATGATATGCTCCAGCTCATTCCCCGTTAGCACTTCAGGAGAAACGGCATTCTTACCTTTATTCCACACTGAATCTTTAGGAAAGGTACGCAACTTGAGAATAATCCACGAGAGCGTACCATCTTTGGAGACAAGCCGCTCGGCAATATGTGGCTTCATATAGGCTTTGCGACGTATCGTTTCCAGACTTGCCGCATCAGTGGGAATAAGGTCAGGCACTATCTGCTCGATAGTCATTCCTTCTTCATTCCCTACCATAAATTCGATGTCAGTGAGCGAAGTGATTTTGTCGGCGTATGAAATGCTATCCATCATTTCGTTCGTGAGTTCGCGGATGAGCTCTAAGTTCTCTTTCATAAACGAATTGTCGCATTGGGTCAGTACGGCGGCAAAATTGTCATTGCCGAATATATCCTTGAATTCTTTGGTCTTGACAAGCATCGGGTCGTCTTCGAGGAAGTAGTTTTCCCACGAAGCACTCACCTTGAAATATCTTAACCCTGTAAATCCTATGGCGAAGACGAGGATAAACAAGCTTAGTACAAGCCATCGTTTTTGTACCATCCATCTGCCCTGACGGGCAAACCAGTCATTGATTCTTTCTATTTTCATATCGTTTGTTATTGGTAAGTTCATTCATTTCAACACATTCAGCAGCGTGACGAGAAATAGCTTTCCACTTTGGGGCTACATATGATAATGGTGACAATGTGCGTGGACACAAGAATGCTCTTTGTGGGCATCATGCACGTGACAACGGCAGGAGTGAGAAGTGTTCATATTCTTTCTTTTTTTTACTTATGTTTTTTATATTACTTAGTCTTGCTAACACAACATCAGCAGGTTGAGTGCCATAACCGCCATGCCTGCTACCAAACCATAGATAGTATGATGGTGCTTACCGTATTCTTCGGCAGCGGGTAGTAACTCATCAAGCGAGATAAATACCATGATACCGGCAATCATCCCGAAAATAACGCCGAAAACATGGTCATTGAGGAATGGTGCCAAGATAAGATAGCCGATGACGGCTCCTACCGGCTCGGCCAATCCCGATAGAAATGAAAGCCAAAAGGCCCGTTTACGATTACCTGTAGCATAATAGATCGGAACGGAGACGGAAATGCCTTCGGGTATATTATGTATGGCGATGGCACAGGCAATAGGTATAGCAATGTTTATATCCTTCAATGCTGCAAGAAACGTAACCATACCTTCCGGGAAATTGTGTATTGCCAGCACCAAGGCTGTCACTACATCGACGCGTAATAATTGAGGCTTTATTTCAGTCTTTCGTTCTTCCTTTAAGCTCATTTCTTCCACCCGATGCATTTCGTGTGGATTTTCGTAGTGAGGAATTAGCTTATCAATAAGTAGAATCAATACGATTCCCCCGAAAAAAGAAAGTGTGGAATGAAGAGTTCCGTCGTCCTTGCCATGTATATTGGCAAGAGTCTGCAAAGAAGAGGCAAACAGATTGGCGAAAGACATATAAATCATTACTGCTGTTGAAAATCCCAATGAAAGAGAAAGGAATGAAGTATTGGTGCGCTTAGCAAAAAATGCAATCGCACTGCCTATCCCTGTGGATATACCGGCAAACGATGTTAGGAAAAATGCTATAAGTACTGGTTGAGACATGGCTATGATGGATTGGAAGTTAGTGCGTCAAAAGAGAACAAAAGTTTGTTTTGTTCAGAAGCAAAGCGAGCCGCTCTTTGCAGGCGGCTCGCTCGGTAGGAGAAACAGTTAGATTTAGAAATAAGACGTTTCATGCTTTTGGCAACTAAGTTTAGTTCGGTCAGTCTGCGGATGTACGATGTTGGTACTTTGATCTTTCGTCCCAATAATTTCTTTGGGCAAAACCTTTCCGATACGGGAGACTGCCCTGCTTTGCGTAACCCATGACTCCTCGCAGAAGAAAAGCCCGTTGACTCCTTGTACGAGTGTTAATTCGTCGTTGCTGATGATGTTGATGATACTCATATGCTGATTATTATTTAGTGATTCTTCTGGAATGACTCGGCGTTCCAACTCCTGCATCAAACGAAACGCTGCCTGACAAGATTGCAGCATCTGTCCATGCAGGCTATAGGTGTGGAGTCGAGCAGAAGGTAGCTGATGCCTATTGTCTCGGAATCAAATACAAAAGAGATTCGATTGTTTACAATCGTACAATCATTTCCGCAAGGCTTGCATTGCAGACAAGACGAGAAACGGATGTTTTGATTAGTTATCTCTTGACAGACAGGATGTTTCAATAGTTCTGCCTTCATCTTTCATTCTTTACATTCATGAGTTTCTTCCATCCTCCCGTGCTAAAGCGAATATACTCACTGAAACACTCTATCTCTTCGCAGGAAAGTTCCTTATGTTGCACCACCTCTTTCATCATATTAATCCACCAAGAGCAGGTGAAGTGCATGAAGAACGGAGAAATATCGGTATGTAGTTCCGGATGGAGTCTTCTCATCTTTTCCATATATTCCATCCCTATTGTGGCACTCTTCTCAATCCACTCTTCCAAATAATCTTTGAGGCGAGAATGCTGCGTAGAGAAAAACAGCAAATTTAATTCACTTCGGTAACGAGTTATAATGCCCATAAGCTCCTGCAAAGATGCACGATGATATTCATCTGAGATAAATATGTCAAGGGAGAAATTCTCCAGTCGGTTGTGATCTTCCAGCATCCTGTACATAGCAGCCAAAAGAGGACGCAACACATCAACCAGTAAATCGTCCTTACAGGGATAGTAATTGTATATATTGCTCAGACCAATGCCCGACAACTTAGAAATCTCACGCATAGACACCGACTTGAAGCCCTTTTCGAAAAAAGCTTTCTGCGCTGTTTCCAGCTTACGTATATAATCCTTCGTTGTTTGCATAGGTCAGAACATAATTCTTTATTTTATAACGCAAAATTAGTCACATATTTTTTCGGTTGCAATACCTTAAAATGATGATTTTTTTACTTACCATTCCCCATTTATGGTAATTCAGCAAATGAAATTTATAACTTTCAATATGCTACTCCTAATCATATCAAAGCTACAAATACTCACTTATTTACAATCTCTAGCACTCACTTTTTTTTGTTTACTTTTGTCTGTAAACCGCTACTGACGTCATTAAATACATAGTAATATGAGCAAAAAAATCAAAGACCAAGAAGTTCTTTTGGTCAAAGATCAGAAGGACGATAGCCTCCGAGCCGTAGTCGGAGCAGATGGGAAAAGCGGACTGAAGTTGCATTCTTTCAAAGTCTCCTTTGAGAGTGTCGTTGCCAGCGTGCATGTATACCAATAGACGATTACTCACTACCAATATAAGGAAAAGTTGCATGCAAATGAAATTTATCATACGCCATGCAACTTTGGAGCCAATTCATAAGAAGAGGAGCTAACGGAGAAAAAGAACTTTTTCAGTGCCCTCAGATTTCGGGCTTCCTTTTTTATTTACCTTCAACAACTCCAAATATTCTTATTACATCAATCTTCGATAGTACATACACTTACACGGTTCCAATCCGGTTCGGTAAACATGTCACCTACTCCCTGATCTTCGGCAGTAATACGAGACGTATTAATCTTGTATTTATTAACAAGGATTGTTTTTACAGCTTCTGCACGTGCGGTAGCAATTTTTGCGTTGATCTCAACATTGCCTTCTGGAGAAGCGTACCCTTTAATAATGACTTTTGAATCGGGATATTTCTTCATGTAGGAGGCTACACGTTCCACATTCGGTAGCTGTGATGCATCCACTGATGAGCGACCTTGTCTGAAAGTAATGATAGATTCCGGAACGCGGGCAGTCTTGACTACTGTTTCAATGGGAACGACCTTTGTACGACATTCTTCCAACTCTTTATGCAAACCGCTAATTCTTTGGTTAGCATTGTTTAGTTCTCTGTCACGACTGCCCACCTGTTCGCGAAGTGCATTAATAGCAACATTCAAATCATCAATTTCGCTCTGATTGTAGACTTTTACTTTAGTAAAGTAATGATTCCCAGTACTCATCTTGAAGTGATAAGTCAATCCGGCAGTCAGTTCAAATGTTGCATTGTTTGCATTGAAACGACTCTTTGCCTGATTAAAATCACCTTGCATATCATATACGATAGCGGGCTTAATTCCCAATGTCCATGCTTTTGTTTCACCGAGGTTGAAATTAAGATTCAATCCGAGACGGGTAGACCATGAATTGTCATCTCCTTTACCATTTACATAATAATGCAACCACCCCATTCCGGCAATAGCTTCTATCTCAAACAAACGAGGTTTGCCCCGATAGCTTGCAAATAGATTT
>ENA-OPXV01000605-OPXV01000605.1-human-gut-metagenome-genome-assembly--contig:-NODE-605-length-11067-cov-2.079005_pt1 | contig 11067 bp, 7 predicted proteins | sample MGYA00241770_ERZ502044 | MGnify/ENA primary metagenome ERZ502044 (study PRJEB25962, sample SAMEA1965852) | human gut metagenome | biome: human gut; feature: human-associated habitat; material: faeces...
CCCAAGCCCGAGGCCCGCGTCCGCCTGACGGAAGCGGCAGGCAACGAACACCGTCTGCACTTCTTCTTTGACGAACTGCAGCGCCGCGCTCCCAAACAGTTGGACTTGCTGATGAAGTACATCGAACTTTCCGCCTGTTTGGGCAAAACGCCGAAAGAAGTCACCAAGAAGGAACTTTTGCAGCGGACTTCCGCTACGCCTGCCGTGTTCAACGGGTTGGTGGAACGCGGGGTCTTTGAGGTATACCAGCAGGAAATAGGCAGGCTGAATGCAGCCTCTGCCCGGGCAACTCTCCCTTTAAATCCTTTGAACGAGCATCAGCAGCGGGCATACGACAGCATTGTGGAAAGTTTCCGGACAAAGAATGTCTGTTTGCTGCATGGAGTCACGTCCAGCGGAAAGACGGAGATTTACATCCATCTGATAGAAAAAGTTATCCGGCAAGGGAAGCAGGTGCTGTATCTGTTGCCGGAAATAGCCCTGACCACACAGATTACCGAAAGGCTGCAACGGGTGTTCGGTTCGCGTCTGGGCATTTATCACTCCAAGTTTCCGGATGCCGAACGGGTGGAAATCTGGCAGAAACAGCTTTCGGACAGTGGATATGACATTATTTTAGGAGTGCGTTCTTCCGTGTTCCTGCCCTTCCGCAAGCTGGGCCTGGTTATCGTGGACGAGGAGCACGAGAACACATATAAGCAACAGGACCCCGCCCCCCGCTACCATGCACGTAATGCCGCCACTGTGCTGGCTGCGCTGTATGGCGCCAAGACCCTGCTGGGAACGGCGACTCCTTCCATAGAAACCTGGCACAACGCCATGTCCGGAAAGTACGGGCTGGTGGAGCTGAAGGAGAGGTACAAGGAGATACAGTTGCCGGAGATTATTCCGGTAGACATCAAGGAGTTGCAGCGCAAGAAGCGGATGAACGGGCCCTTTTCCCCTTTGTTGCTGCAATATGTCCGCGAGGCACTGGAACGGAAAGAACAGGTCATTCTGTTTCAGAACCGCAGGGGGTTTGCCCCGATGATAGAATGCCATACGTGCGGGTGGGTTCCCAAATGTAAGAACTGCGATGTCAGCCTGACCTATCATAAAGGACTGAACCAACTGACCTGCCACTATTGCGGATATACCTATCAACTGCCCCGCATCTGTCCCGCTTGCGAAGGAACGGACTTGCGCAACCGCGGTTTCGGTACGGAAAAGATAGAGGACGACGTCAAACTCCTGTTTCCCGAAGCGACCGTTGCCCGTATGGACCTGGATACCACCCGCACACGCGCGGCCTACGAGCGTATCATCGCCGATTTTGAACAGGGAAAGACGGATATTCTTATCGGTACGCAAATGGTTTCCAAAGGGCTGGACTTCGACCACGTAAGCGTGGTAGGCATTCTGAATGCGGATACGATGCTGAACTATCCGGATTTTCGTGCCTATGAGCGTGCTTTCCAGTTGATGGCGCAGGTGGCAGGGCGTGCCGGACGGAAGAATAAAAGGGGCAGGGTAGTGCTGCAGACCAAGAGCATTGAGCATCCTATCATTCCTCAGGTAATTGCCAATGACTACGAAGGCATGGTCGACGGACAGCTTGCCGAGCGGCAGATGTTTCATTATCCCCCTTATTATCGCCTCATATATGTGTATCTGAAGAATCGCAATGAGTCCCTGCTCGATTTGATGGCGCAGACTATGGCGGGCAAGCTGCGTGCCATCTTCGGCAATCGGGTGTTAGGGCCGGATAAACCGCCGGTGGCACGTGTGCAGACGCTGTTTATCCGCAAAATTGTAGTGAAGATTGAAACCAAAGCTCCTATGGCGCGTGTCCGCGAATTGTTGTTGCAGGTACAGAAGGAGATGATAATGGAAGACCGTTTCAAGTCGCTGATTGTATATTATGATGTAGACCCGATGTAGATGGCCGTAGTGCGGGTTGCGGAATGTTTAATATGTGTTTGAGTATGAAAGAGAAGAAAAAGATATTGTTTGTTTGCCTGGGCAACATTTGCCGCTCTTCTTCGGCGGAAGGGGTGATGAGGCATTTGATAGAAGAGGCAGGGCGTGAAGATGAGTTCGTTATCGACTCGGCAGGTATTCTTTCCTATCATCAGGGAGAGCTGCCCGACAGCAGGATGCGTGCCCATGCCGCCCGTCGGGGTTACAACCTGACGCACCGTTCCCGTCCGGTACGTACGGATGATTTCTATGAGTTTGATTTGATTATCGGAATGGATGACCGTAATATTGATGATTTGAAAGAGCGTGCCCCTTCTGTGGAAGCATGCGGAAAGATACATCGCATGACGGAATACTGTACTAAGTTTGCCCATGCCGATTACGTGCCCGACCCTTATTATGGCGGAGCCGAGGGGTTTGAATACGTACTCGATATATTGGAAGACGCCTGCGCCGGATTGCTCGGAGCGGTTGGCGAATAATCACCGCTCAATGTCTGTTGTCATGATAAAAACGCTTGTTGTCGTTGAGGCTGCACGTTGCATCCACTCCGGCCTGTTGCAACCGTTCGGCAATCTCATTCAGCTTTTTCCTTGAAACCCGGCCGATGTAGAAAAGACGATAACGGTAGTCCTTGTCGAGCAATTCCATGACGTGGGTGAAAGTCTGCTCCCGGGCAAAATCGAAGTTGACCTTGCGCAGGTCTGCATACGGATAGCGGATTGTCCTGCCTGCACTGTGTACGGTGAGGTTTTCGTTGTCCAGCGTCAGATAGCAGAACCGGGTCATCAGCATGCAAATGAAGAAAAGGCTCAGTCCGAAGGACAGGATGGCCGGAATGAATCCCCACCATGCATCGATGCCGACGGAATAGTAACCCAATATCAGGAACATAAGGAATAATATGAAGAACCAAAACATATACAGCGAGGGACGCCGGTAAGTTTCCTCCGGGAGGGTTTCCATGCTCCGTCCGCGCGGAACATAATTGGCAAAAGGCACTCCTTGCGACACCAGAAAGCGGACGAGTGATGAAGGATGCCTGAAGGGAGGCATGTATATTACCTTATCCTGCTTTTCCTTTAGGTGGAAAACGAATATTCCGGGACCGTATTTGGCTTTTCCTGCCGGGATATCCTTATGCGCCTGCCGGGGGTATCGTTCCATGAAACTGAAACTTTCAATCTGATGCAGTTGAATCCGTTGGCTTTGCAACAGAAATTCCGCTCTTTGCTGTTCTTTGGTACTGATTTTCATAGGTCTTGCTTTTTAAGTTCCGGGTAACTGATGCGGGTGTGGTAGATGGTTTTCAATTTTTCTTTGAAAACGGCTTTTACCGTTGCTATGTCCTTGAACGTGACGGGGCACTCCCTGAAATAACCTTCCTCCACCTGCGAATCGATAATCTTGTCTACCAGGTTGCTGATGCTCTCTTCCGTATATTCGGGCAGGCTGCGCGAGGCTGCCTCTACAGAATCCGCCATCATCAGGATGGCTTGCTCCTTGCTGAAAGGGTTGGGACCGGGATAGGTGAATGACTCGTTGTCGGGTTCCTCGCCGGGATGCTCGTTTTTCCAGGATATGTAGAAGTATTTTGTCTTTCCCCTACCGTGGTGAGTAGTAATGAAATCCTTGATGACTTTAGGCAGGTTGTTCTTCTCGGCCAGTTTCAATCCGTCCGTTACATGTCCGATGACGACTTGCGCACTCTGCTCGTAACTGAGATTCTTGTGCGGATTGACACCGCCCGACTGGTTTTCGGTAAAGAATGCCGGATTCTCCATTTTGCCGATGTCATGGTATAAAGCGCCTGTACGCACCAACTGGCTGTTTGCGCCGATGCGGTTGGCTGCTTCGGCTGCGAGGTTGGCTACCTGCATGGAATGCTGGAATGTGCCGGGTACGGTTTCCGACATGCGCCGCAGCAAACTGTTGTTGATGTTGGACAATTCCACCAGAGTAACATTCGAAGTGAAGCCGAAGGTCTTTTCCACCAGGAAAAGCAACGGATACGTGAAAAGCAGCAACACGCCGTTTATCACGAAGTAGGTGTACATACTGCCGTTCAGTTTGGAAAGGTCGTTTTCCGTTATCAGTTCAAAAGCGAAATAAACGGCTGCATAAGTCAGAATCACCAGAATGGCCGTGCGGAACAACTGCGAGCGTTGCGATAATTCTCTCAAACTGAAAATCGCAACCAAACCTGCCGTTAGTTGCAGCAGGATGAACTCGTGCGGATAGCGCAGGCAGATGGAGCAAATCAGTATTGTGACGACCTGTGTGAGAAAGGCTGTCCGTGAGTCGAGAAACACGCGGATAATGACGGGCAGCATGGCATAGGGAATGATGTATACGTTGAATATATTGTTTGTTACCATAACGGCCGTTACCACACAATAGAACATGATAAGGGTGAAAAGCAGCGCGAGGTTGCCTTTGCGGTTGTAATAATCTTTGCGGAAGAGGTCGAGATAAAGCATGAAGCACAATATGAAGATGCCGACATACAGAATCTGACCTGCCAGCATCAGTTGTTTCTGGCCGATGGACTCGCTGCGCTGGATGGACTCTTTGCGCAGGCTTTCGAGGATATTGTAGGTCTCCCGGCTCACTATCTCGCCGCGGTCGATGATTTTCTGCCCGCTCAGTACGATGCCGTTTGCCCATGAATAGTTGTCGAGGATTTCTTCTTTGGCGGTCTCTGTCCGCCGGGCATCGTAGGTGAGGTTGGGAGAGAGGTATTCGTTGAGGGAACACTGCCGGAGTATGTTCGGACGATAGTGTATGGTGTCGGCCGTAAGCAGGTAGGCATATGCCTGCTTTACGGAGTAGAGTTTGTCGATGCTCCGTTGGTTGGCAAGCTTGTCGTCTATCACCATGACGGCAGATGTGCTGTCTTTGTGCAGCCGGGCAAGTTCTTCAGTGGAAAGGATGCCCGCCCGGTATACCTCGGATAGTATTTTTTCGATATGGCGGATGTAATCGGGAGAGGGCAGAATGTCGCGCAGATGAGTCTGATAGTCGTTCTTCAGTTTCTTGAGCGCTTCTTTCCCGGTGCTCTTGTCCAATTGGAAATAGGGTTGGAAAGAGGCCAGGATGCTGTCTTGTTCTTTTTTTACGACTTGGTCGTCCTTGTAGATGGGGAAGTCGAAGGTAGCCATCAGTTGCCCGTACTTCCAGGGTTTGTCAATGTCAAACTGGTAATTAAACTTACCGTCTCTCGGCAGGAAATAGACAATAACTCCTACCGTACCTATAAAAATAAGTGCCTTGTATATCAAATCTCTGAACGAGAACTCTTTGTTTTTACCTTTGAAATAGTTCATATCGGTTGAAATTTTTGCGAAAAGTACAAAAAAAAACAATAGTATGGAAAAAAAGGTTTAATTTTGCCGTCTAATTTAGTTATAAGTAAGATAGATTATGACAGAAAGAAAAGTCAGAGTCCGTTTTGCCCCGAGTCCTACGGGGGCGTTGCACATCGGTGGTGTGCGCACTGCGTTGTATAATTATCTCTTTGCCCGTCAGCATGGAGGAGATTTGATTTTCCGCATTGAGGATACCGATTCCAACCGGTTTGTGCCGGGAGCGGAAGAATATATATTGGAGTCTTTCAAGTGGTTGGGCATTCCTTTTGACGAGGGTGTCAGCTTTGGTGGAGAACATGGTCCGTACCGTCAGTCCGAACGCCGCGACATATACAAGAAGTATGTACAGGTGTTGCTGGATGCCGGCAAGGCATATATCGCTTTCGATACTCCGCAGGAGCTGGAAGCCAAGCGTGCGGAGATTGCCAATTTCCAGTACGACGCTTCTACGCGCATGCAGATGCGTAATTCGCTGACGATGCCCAAAGAGGAAGTGGACGCACTGATTGCCGAAGGCAGGCAGTATGTGGTCCGTTTCAAGATAGAGCCGGACGAAGATGTGCATGTGAACGACTTGATACGTGGCGAGGTCGTGATAAACTCGTCTATCCTTGACGATAAGGTGCTTTACAAATCGGCGGACGAACTGCCTACCTATCACCTGGCAAATATTGTGGATGACCATTTGATGGAAGTTTCCCACGTTATCCGCGGTGAAGAGTGGCTGCCTTCCGCTCCGTTGCATGTGCTGCTGTACCGTGCTTTCGGTTGGGAAGATACGATGCCGGCGTTCGCGCACCTGCCGCTGTTGCTGAAGCCCGAAGGTAACGGTAAGCTCAGCAAGCGCGACGGCGACCGTCTGGGCTTCCCGGTATTTCCGCTGGAATGGCACGACCCCAAGTCGGGCGAAGTGTCTTCGGGCTATCGCGAATCGGGCTATCTGCCGGAAGCTGTCATCAATTTCCTTGCCTTGCTGGGCTGGAACCCGGGTAACGACCAGGAACTGATGTCGATGGATGAACTTGTAAAACTGTTCAATCTGAGTCATTGCAGCAAATCGGGCGCTAAGTTCGACTATAAGAAAGGTATCTGGTTTAACCATGAATATATTCTTCAGAAATCGGACGAGGAGCTTGCGGAACTTTTCAAGCCGGTACTGAAAGAGCACGGTGTAGACCTTAATGCATACAGCGATGCGTTCCTTACTACGGTAGTCTCCCTGGTAAAGGGCCGCGTCAACTTCGTGAAGGAACTGTGGGATCAGGCACGTTTCTTCTTTGTTGCTCCTGAACAGTATGCCGAGAAGGATGTGAAGAAACGTTGGTCGGAAGATACTCCGCGCATCATGACGGAATTGATGGAAGTGCTTCGGGGCATTGGAGATTTCTCCTCTAAACCGTCGGAAGATGTAGTTATCGGCTGGATTATGGAGAAAGGATATCACATGGGTAATGTGATGAATGCTTTCCGGCTGGCAGTGGTAGGAGAGTGTAAAGGACCGCATATGTTCGATATTACCGCATTGTTGGGCAAAGAAGAGACGCTTGCCCGCATACAGCGTGCCATCGACGTTCTGAAATAAGTTGAAGCGGAGAAAAGTATGTTTTATAATTTAGCAATAATACTCTATGATATTGCGGTGCACCTGGTGGCTCCTTTCAGCCGTAAACCGCGGAAGATGATGAAGGGGCACTGGGTCGTGTACGAACTTCTTCGGCAGCAGCTGGAGAAGGATGCGCGTTATATCTGGTTTCACGCTGCTTCTTTGGGAGAGTTTGAACAGGGACGCCCGCTGATTGAGAAGATACGTGCCAAATATCCGGATTATCGTATTTTGCTGACATTCTTTTCGCCGTCGGGTTATGAAGTGCGCAAGAACTACCGGGGGGCGGATATCGTGTGTTATCTGCCTTTCGACAAACCGCGCAATGTGAGGAAGTTTCTTGACCTGGTGAATCCCTGCATGGCGTTTTTTATCAAGTATGAGTTTTGGAAGAACTACCTGGATGAGTTGCATAAGCGCCGCATCCCCGTTTATAGCGTGTCTTCCATCTTTCGCCGTGGGCAGATTTTCTTTAAATGGTACGGCGGTACGTATAGGAACGTGCTGCGCAACTTCGACCACATCTTCGTGCAGAACGAGCGCTCCAAGCGTTATCTGGCGAAGATTGGTATCAACCGGGTGACTGTGGTGGGGGATACCCGTTTTGACCGCGTGCTTCAAATTCGGGAAGAGGCTAAAGATTTGCCTTTGGTTGAGTTGTTCAAGAACAATACGATGACTTTTGTTGCCGGAAGTTCCTGGCAGCCCGACGAGGATTTGTTTATCGAATACTTTAATCAGCATCCGGAAGTAAAGCTAATTATCGCTCCGCATGTAATCGACGAAAATCATTTGGTAGAGATAATCCGTAAGCTGAAGCGTCCGTATGTGCGTTATACCCGTGCCGACGAAAAGAATGTCCGTAAGGCGGATTGTCTGATAATAGACTGCTTCGGTCTGCTTTCCTCCATCTATCGCTATGGAGAGATTGCCTATATCGGCGGCGGGTTCGGAGTGGGTATCCATAATACGCTGGAAGCTGCCGTATATGGCATTCCGGTAATCTTTGGGCCGAAGTACCAGAAATTCCAGGAAGCCGTTCAGCTCCTGGAGGCAAAAGGCGGGTTCTCTGTCAAGAGTTATGAAGAACTGAAAGCGTTGCTCGACCGTATGCTGGAAGATGAAAGCTTCTTGCGCGAGACCGGTACGAATGCGGGGACTTATGTAACCGGTAATGCCGGAGCAACGGACAAAGTTTTGGGCATGATTAACTTTTAGACTGTAGAGGAGGTTGCCAAAGACCTCTTTTCCATAAAAATATGAGGGGTTGTCAAAACTAAAACGAGACTCTGAAAAGTTACAGACTGTAATTATAACCTCTAAAAGGGTCGTATCAAACTCCGTTTTGAGAGTAATGATACGACCCTTTTCTTTAGTCTTTTAGGATGTTCTAATTTCAAGTTAAAAGTTTGTCTTCTCAAAGAATGAGTTGTGACGCCTTCATTTTTCCTATATGTAGGCAGTCTCCTTTTTAGAGGCAGCCGATACCTTTACTCCTTGTACCAGCTTGAGTACATCAGGTAGTTGTGTGCAATCTTCTGGTTTAGTTCTTTTGCCTGTTCGGGGTCTACCTTTTTGATGAATTTGGCAGGTACGCCACCCCAGATGCTTCCCGGTTCTATTACGGTGTTGCTAAGTACCAATGAGCCGGCGGCTACAATGGCGCCTTCGCCTACTACGACATGGTCCAGAATGGTAGACCCCATGCCTATAAGTGCATAATCCCTGATTGCAGCTCCGTGGATGGTTACATTGTGGCCTACGGATACATGGTCGCCTATTTCAATGGTGGATTTCTCGTATAAGGTGTGCAGTACGCTTCCGTCTTGGATGTTTACACCGTTTCCGATGCGGATGGAGTTGACATCTCCGCGCAGCACGGTACTGAACCAGATGCTGCAATCCCGTCCCATTTTTACATCTCCGATGATAGTAGCGTTATCTGCTAAAAAACAATTCTCTCCGATTTCCGGAGTGAAACCTCTTACTGATTTTATTAGTGCCATTTTTTTTCTTTTGGTTATCGGTTAATAATTAATGGTTTACATGCTTCTTTCAGCCACTCTTTTTCATCATTGTCTAAGTCAGGAGATAGCTTTTCGTATACAACTCGATGGTATTCGTTCAGCCATTCGATTTCTTCGGCAGTCAGCAATTCCTTGATGATTCCTTTCCGGCAGATAGGACAGAGCGTGATGGTCTCGAACTTCAGATAATTGCCGAACATACCTTCGCCGGCAGGGACTGTCAGTAACAGGTTTTCGGTGCGGATGCCGTGGCTTCCGGCCTTGTACACGCCTGGTTCGTTGGAAGTGACCATACCCGGTTGCAAGGGAATAGGATTCTCGTTCATTCGAATGCTCTGCGGTCCTTCGTGTACATTGAGGAAATGTCCCACTCCGTGGCCGGTTCCATGCAGATAATTCATGTGCTGCTTCCATATCGGGAGGCGTGCCAATACGTCCAGTTGCGCTCCGCGGGTGCCTTCAGGGAATACCGCCGTTGCCAGTGCGATATGGCCTTTCAATATTAAGGTGTAATCGGTTTTCTCTTCCTCCGTCAAGTTGCCAAGTGCGATGGTACGGGTTATATCTGTCGTTCCGTCCAGATATTGGGCTCCGGAGTCCAGTAAAAGAAAGCCTTCCGCTTTCAGTGTTACATCCGTTTCGGGAGTCGCTTCATAGTGAACTATGGCTCCATGTTCTTTATAGCCGGCAATCGTATCAAAGCTTTCGCCCATGTAAAGTGGTTGTGCAGCCCGAAAAGCATGTAGCTTTTTATCTATACTGATTTCTGTTTCCCGGCCTGTAGGGACGGCATCTTCCAGCCACTTCAGAAATTTAACCAATGCCACGCCGTCTCTTTGCATAGCCGTATGGATGCCGGCTATCTCCTGTTTGTTGCGGATGGCTTTCAGTAGAGTTACGGGGGATGTGCCGTCGATTATCCGGCATTGCGGATTGATTGCCGAGTAGATGGCGTAATTTGTTTTGGCGGAATCTGCCAGTATGCTTCTTGCAGGGAAGTGGTTAAGGTAATCTTCTATTTCTTCATATGTATGTACGGAGATACCATTAACGTTAAAATAGGAAGTTAGCTCTGCTGTGACTTTTTGCGGTTGGATGAAATAATGCACTGCGTTTTTCTCTATCAGCAGGTAGCTGACAACAACCGGGTTGCAGTGTACGTCATTCCCTCGAATGTTGAGCAGCCAGGCTATTTCATCCAGTGCCGACAATAGCAAAGATTCAGCACCGTTTGCGTCCATCTCTTTTCGGACGGCTGCAAGTTTCTCCATAAAGCTCCTGCCGGCATATTGTGTGTCGTGAATAAACGCGGGAGACAATGGCATTGCCGGGCGGTCTTTCCATAACAGTTGCAGGGGGTCGGCAACGCTTTTTACATGAATACCACTCTTTCTCAATGCTTCTTGCAGATGCTCCACTTCTTTGGCCGAGAACATTTTTCCGTCTATTCCTACGGTGTCTCCCTCTTGCAGGCGTGAGTTCAAGAATGCCGGAATACTTGGCGTTTCAGGCAACATCTCTTTGTATAATGTGATTTCTGTTCCTTCTATCTGCCGGGCGGCTTGCAGGAAATAACGGGAGTCGGTCCATAAACCGGCCTCTTCTGCTGTTATAACTACCGTGCCGGCTGAACCTGTAAATCCGGAAATCCATTCCCGCGACTGCCAGTGGGGAGCTACGTACTCGCTGAGGTGAGGGTCTGTGCTTGGAATGATGAATGCCTGTATGTTTTCTTGGGCAATGTGTGTCCGCAAGGCGGCAATACGTTCATTAATTGTTAAATTCATACTGTATAAGGTGTTGATAAGCGTTTTCAAAGATACTCACTTTACTTGTATTACATGGAGTAAATTCTGTTATTTTATCTATTGTTGCTTCTGTAAGTGAAATCTTATCTGCGGACAGTTTTGATAACTGTCAGTAAGAAAGGCAGGTATTTTATGTTAGGATTGTCGATTTTTTTGTCGAAAGTTTTGTGAATAAAGAAAGTATGTGTAATTTTGCCGCTCAATTTAATCGTGAGATTTTATAAACCATTTAAATTTTAAAAACAAAAAAATGATTGTAGTACCTGTAAAAGAAGGCGAAAACATTGAAAAAGCGCTGAAGA
>ENA-OPXV01000619-OPXV01000619.1-human-gut-metagenome-genome-assembly--contig:-NODE-619-length-10890-cov-1.417351_pt1 | contig 10890 bp, 7 predicted proteins | sample MGYA00241770_ERZ502044 | MGnify/ENA primary metagenome ERZ502044 (study PRJEB25962, sample SAMEA1965852) | human gut metagenome | biome: human gut; feature: human-associated habitat; material: faeces...
TATCCGACGGGAACACGCCCTTGTTTTTTGTTACCTTGCGGATCTGACGGTGATACCCCTCAACGGTATTTGTGGTATAGATAAGCTTACGGATGACCGGAGTATACTGGAAGTATTCGGACAGCTTATCCCAGTTGTCCTGCCAGGATCTGATAACGACAGGATACTGTTCACCCCATTTTTCATCCAGCTTGAGGAGCTCATTTTCTGCGGATTCCTTATTGACTGCCTGATAGACACATTTCAAATCCCTTAAGAACTCCTTCTGATTCTTGGATCCTACATACTTGATGGAGTTACGTATCTGATGTACTACACAAAGCTGTACGGCTGTATTAGGATAAACGCTTTGAATGGCTTCAGGAAACCCCTTCAGACCGTCTATACAGGCAATGAGAATATCCTCAACTCCACGGTTCTGAAGGTCTGTCAACACGCTGAGCCAGAAGTTTGCTCCCTCATTCCTTGATATATACATTCCAAGTAACTCCTTGTGTCCCTCCCTGTCAATGCTCAGTACATTATAGATTGCACGGGTTACCGCGCAGCCACGTTCATCCGTTACTTTGTAATGAATGGCATCCATCCAGACTATAGGATAAACAGAATCAAGCATCCGTGATTTCCATGCTTTTATCTCCGGAAGTACACGGTCTGTGATGGAACTGATTGTGTCGGCCGAAACACGATTCCCAAGATTTTCTTCCATCCAGTCACTGATTTCCCTTGTGCTGTTTCCCATTGCATACAAGCCAATTATACGGTCAGCAACACCTTCTGCCAGAATAGTCTCACGCTTCTTGATAAACTGGGGATCAAAACTCGAATTACGGTCACGGGGAGTGGAAACGGTTACTTCGCCCAAGGGAGTCTGAACCTGCTTTTGCATCTTTCCGTTACGACGGTTACCCATCTGGCGTTCTTCTTCTGTCAAATGTGCATCCATCTCTCCTTCCAGGGCTGCATTCAATATACTTTCCAATAGTGGGGCAAAGGCGCCGTCCTTACCCAACAAAGGCTTGCCGGCTTTCAGCTGTTCAATGGCCTTGTTCTTGATACTCTCAAAATCAAATTCTTCTTTCATAAAAAAAACTGTGTTAGCAAAGTTAATACTTTATTCCTTGCTGACACAGTTTAATTTACATCCTCGACTTCTCCCTTCTTTTTTGCATCAATGTCTGGTGAAAGAGAATCATAATTTCATCTGACGTTTTATTTCATCATCCACTACCGTCATCATACCCTCTACTTGCGCCAGTGCCAGCATACGTCCATAAAAAGAATAGCCTGGATTATACCCCTTGTCTTCATCTCCCAGCATCATTCTCCCGTGATCAATGCGCATAGGTAATCCCGGATTTTCTTTCTCAAAGATTCGGATAAGGTCAATGATATGTCCTCTTCCTGCCAGGTGAGAACTTTCAATGAAGTTTCCACCCGGCATGGCGGCTGTGCTGCGTAGGTGTATAAAGTGCGTACGTTTAGCAAACTTCTTTGCCAATTCGCGGGTATCATTGTGTTCGCCGGCACTCAAGGAACCTGCACAGAATGTCAGTCCGTTGTGCGGATTGTCTACTGCATTCAGGAACCAGGCTATATCTTCTTCATTGGTGACGATACGAGGAAGACCAAGAACCTGGAATGGAGGATCGTCGGGATGCACGCACATATTCACTCCGTATTCTTCGCAAACCGGCATAATGGCAGAAAGAAAGTGACACATATTTTCTCGCAGGATGTCACGGTTAATATCTTTGTACAAAGTTAACAACCGTTTGAAAAGGACGACCGGTTCTTTGTCTCCTTCTTTGATGTTCCCATTGACAAATCCTTGTGTCTTAACGATAATGGTATCAATCAGATCATCCTTCTCTTTTTCGGTGATCACTTGATCCAGTTCGGAAACTTTATGAAGTTCTTCTTCCGTATAATCCTTTTCAGCCCCTTCCCGTTCCAGTATCTTCATGTCGAAATAGGCGAAACGGATACGGTCATAATACAATGAGCTAGTACCGTCGGGGCAGAGGTACTGCAAGTCTGTACGTATCCAGTCGATGACTGGCATAAAGTTATAGCAAACAGTTTTTATTCCACATTTACCTAGATTGGTAAGGCTTACTTTGTAGTTCTCTATCAACTGTTCACGTTCTGTCCCACCATATTTGATCGCTTCGCATACGGGCAAACTTTCTACTACAGACCAGCGCAGTCCGTATGATTCTATATAGGATTTCAGAGCATTAATCGCTTCTATTGTCCATATTTCTCCGTTCGGTATGTCGTGCAAAGCTGTAACAATCCCTTCCACACCTATTTGCCGGAGCATTGGCAAGGTAATCTTGTCTTTCTTGCCAAACCATCTCCATGTTTTTTCCATCATAGTTTCTTCTCTTTATACGCCGCTGAATGCACTGAATCCACCGTCGATAGGCAACATTGCACCGGTTACAAAACTGGCAGCTTCGCTACACAAAAATTGTACGGCACCGTTCAATTCTTTAATATCACCAAAACGGTTCATCGGTGTCTTGGCTAAAACCTTTTTGCTTCTGTCAGTCAGCGAGCCATCCGGATTGATAAGTACGCGACGGTTCTGATCGCCGATAAAGAAACCGGGAGCAATGGCATTTACACGGATGCCGTCACCATATTTCAGAGCCATCTCACTGGCAAGCCATTGTGTAAAGTTAGCTACAGCTGTTTTTGCAGCCGAATACCCCGGCACACGGGTGATGGCACTATAAGCAGCCATAGAAGACACATTGATAATGCAACCTTTTTTCTGCTCTGCCATCACTTTACCAAAGATCATAGACGGATAGACTGTACCGTTCATATTCAGACTGGTCACTTTCTCCCAACAGGAAATGTCCATATCATAGAAGTTCTGATCCGATTCAAGAGTGGCTCCCGGCATGTTGCCTCCGGCAATATTCAACAGAATATCAATCTGTCCCCATTGGGCAACAATCTCTTCCGCTACTTTTTCCAGACTGGCGATGTCCAGCACGTCTCCAATAATACCGATAACATCCTGACCATATTGTTTAAGTTCTGCTACACGGTTGTCCAGTTGTTCCTGACGGATGTCGATAGCTACAACTTTTGCTCCCTGCTGTACAAAGTGCTGGGCGATATTTCCTCCCAACACACCACCTGCTCCGGTAATTGCAGCGACCTTCCCGGCAATACTAAATAATTCGTTCATGGTTTTATTTATTATTTATATGAATTGATGCAAAAGTAGCTGCTTTTTGAATGTGATGTTGTGCTTATTTTTGCAAGATGTTTGTTTATATTTGCAGAAATGTATGAAAGAAAAGAGACTTTTATAAAAAGAATTGAGAAGTAGTGTTTCTTTGGGAGACAGATTGAGTATAATAATTAATTCGTTCGTATATATTGGAAAAACGGATAAACATGAATTTAAATAGAATGAAGAAAAGTATCTTGCTTTTACTGTTGGTAATACCGACACTGACAAAGGCACAGAATGTGATGACAGAAACCCGCCGGGAACTGACTTCCCCAGACGGAGCGTATCGGTTCACCTTTTACCAGCGTTCGTTCGGAGAGGATAATGCACGGATGTATTATACGCTGATATATAAGAATCGTCCTGTAGTGGAGGAGGGTGAACTCGGTGTACAGATAGAGAATCAATTGTTTGAATCGGCATTGGGAGTACCGAACGATACTTGCCATTTTTGGTGCGAGAATCTGAAATTAACGGATACTGATCATCGGAAAAACGATGCAACATGGAAACCTGTATATGGAGAACGTGCCGAAGTTCGGGACTGTTATAATGAAATGACTTTAAAGTTTCGTAAAGGTGAGGGACAAGGGATGACTGAAGGCGGTTACGACAAACGTAAAAACTACTTTATGAATATTATCGTCCGTGCCTATAACGAAGGAGTGGCATTCCGTTATCATTTTCCGGAAACGACCAATGGGCTATTTTTACATATTACAGGTGAACGGACAAGTTTCACAATGCCTGAAGGTACAATGGCTTACTATGAACGTTGGGCACAAGGTCCTTATGAGCTTCGTCCCCTGTCAGGGTGGGGAAAAGAGGAAAGTGAACGCCCTTTGACTATGAAACTGCCAGATGGATTGACTGTTGCATTACTGGAAGCGGAGATGGTGGATTATGCTCGTGGAAAATTCCGTTTGTCTGCAGAGAAGCCTTCAACACTGGAAACTAGCTTGTATAGCAGCGTTGACATTATTTCTCCCTACAGTACCCCTTGGCGTGTCATTATGGCTGCCGAACGTCCGGTCGATTTGATCAATCATAATGATTTGGCTTTGAATTTAAATACTCCTTGTCGGATATCAGATATTTCTTGGATTAAGCCTGGGAAAGTATTCCGTTCTGGAGACTTAAAACAGGAGAAAGTAAAAGCAGCCATTGATTTTGCAGCGGAACGTGGCATTCAATATGTACATATGGATGCAGGATGGTATGGCCCGGAAATGAAAATGAGTTCGGATGCTACTACGGTTTCTCCGGATAAAGATCTTGATATTTCTGCTTTATGTAAATATGCAGAATCTAGAGGCATTGGATTAATGGTCTATGTCAATCAACGTGCTTTGGTTCAACAGCTAGATTCTTTATCGCCATTGTATAAAAAATGGGGATTGAAAGGAATTAAATTCGGTTTTGTACAGATAGGTAATCAGCATTGGAGTACGTGGTTACATGATGCAGTCCGTAAATGTGCGGAATATGAAATGATGGTGGATATTCATGATGAATATCGTCCAACCGGTTTCAGTCGTACCTATCCCAATTTGATGACGCAAGAAGGTATCCGTGGAAATGAAGAGATGCCGGATGCGACACACAATACCATTCTCCCTTATACTCGTTTTCTGGCAGGCGCAGGAGATTATACACTCTGTTATTTTAATAGTCGCGTGAAAAACACCAAAGCACATCAATTGGCAATGGCAGCCGTATATTACAGTCCTTTGCAATTTATGTTTTGGTATGATAATCCTGCTATGTATAAAGGTGAGGAGGAACTGGAGTTCTGGAAAGCCATCCCGACTGTTTGGGATGAAAGTCGTGCATTAGATGGAGAAATAGGTGAATATATTGTGCAGGCTCGTCGTTCCGGAAAAGAATGGTTTGTGGGAGCAATGACAAATACAGAAGCGCGTACCATTACGTTAACCACGGATTTTTTGAAACCGGGAACGAAGTATATAGTCAACTTGTATGAAGATGACGACAAGTTGAATACACGTACAAAGGTTCGTACTACTCATAAGAAGATAAAAGCCGGAGATAAGCTAACTTTGAAGTTAAAGTCCTCCGGTGGTGCTGCACTGCATTTTACTCTTGCTGAGTAGAGTTGTGTCTGCGATAGGCCTCTATCGCAGACTTAACCGAACCGTGTAGCAACAGAAGTGCCTCAGCCTTTTCGTAGTCCAGATGGAGTTCTTCAATGATCATGCGCGTTCCCCGATCAATGAGTTTTTGGTTACTCAATTGCATATTGACCATTTTATTTCCTTGCACGCGTCCCAGTTCAATCATGATAGTAGTGCTGATCATATTCAGAATCATCTTTTGAGCAGTACCCGATTTCATCCGAGAACTTCCTGTCACATACTCCGGACCGACAATCACTTCTATCGGTACATCAGCTTCGGTAGCCATCGGCGAATTTGGATTACTGGTAATGCAGCCGGTCAGTATTCCGTGTTCCCGTGCTGTGCGCATGGCTCCGATCACATAAGGAGTGGTGCCGGATGCTGCAATTCCGATGACTGTATCTTCACTATTGATATGATGCTGCAATAACTCTTCCCATCCGCGGGACATATCATCTTCCGCATTCTCGACGGGATTGCGCAAGGCGGTATCTCCTCCGGCGATTAGTCCGATAACTACGGTGGGAGGCATACCGAAAGTCGGAGGTATTTCGGAAGCGTCGAGTACACCTAAACGTCCGCTTGTTCCGGCCCCCATATAGAATATTCTCCCACCTTTTTTTACTCGGGGAATAATTAATGTGACCAGTTTCTCTATTTGTGGGATTGCTTTCTGCACGGCATCCGCTACTTTATGGTCTTCAGTATTGATATCTTCCAGAATCTCTTTTACCGACTTCTTGTCGAGGTCATCATAGAGCGATGGTTGCTCTGTTATCTTGATAAATTCCATGATTGATCATTTAAAGCACTAATTCTTTGAACAAACGCTCCAAGGTAGCATCCAAATCCTCGGAAAATCCGGGATGCGGGCGGGATACTTGTATACATGAGCTTTTTACAGCGGTCAGCCACCGGAAACGATCGGGGACATCCATGCTTGCTATCATTCCCCCTTCCTTACTACCCGAACAAATCCTGTCGAAGACATGCAGTCCTTCTTTCAGACAATTCATATCCAGTTCGGAAGAAAACAGTTTCAGTTTATTCTCATCTATCGTATAAAGTGATTTGAGGTATTTGCATCGTTTGGAGAACAGTACAATACCTACATTGATAAATTCTTCACGTTCTACTTTGGGAACGAAACGAATGGTTGCGTATTCATATAAGTGCCTTTCTTGCATGTTGCGCTTCATTTACAAATAGTTCGGAATGCTTGATCCTTTCCTCTAAAAATTGAATATAAATATCTCTCAGGTCTTGTGGAGTTTCCTGTCCTTCCGTCCAGTTCAACCAGTCGTCGGGGACGGTATTGACTATTTCCCATATCTTATCGGAGGTTAGTAACTGTCTGAATGCCATATCTGTTTCTTTCAGTTGGTCGGCAAATGGCAATAAAACATGATCTTTTATCTGCACGAATGGGGTGAGTGCCTGTTTCTGCCAGTTGGTCCAGCTATGTTGGAAGTAAAGGGAAGCTCCATGATCGATCAGCCATAATTCTTTATGCCACATCAGCATATTGGTATTCTTGATGGTACGGTCCACATTTGTCAGAAAAGCATCCATCCACACAATCTGTGAGGCGGTTTTACCATCCACTTGATGTACGACAGGATCGAAGGTCAACGCTCCGGACAAGAAATGCAAACCGATATTCAATCCACGGCTCCATTGCAGTAAATCCTGTATCTCTTCATCTGCTTCCGTTCGGCCGAAAGCTTCATCTAAATTCAGGAAGATGATCTCCGGTACTCTGAAGCCCAGAGTACGGGCTATTTCTCCTCCGATCAATTCAGCGATAAGGGCTTTGGTTCCGTGGCCTGCTCCTCTGAATTTTACGACATATTTGAACTCATCGTCAGCTTCAGCCAAAGCCGGCAATGATCCGCCTTCCCGCAGGGGAAGAATATATCTAGTTACGTTTGCTGTACGTAAATCCATATCACTCCTTTCTTAATTGAGAATAAAGATACGACGTTTTTGTGAAATTGTCGATGAAAGAGTTCCTATAATAATAGTTTTTTTATATTTTTCGGTTGAGTATACTTTGGTTTCGTTACGTATTACATAAAATAACGATAAATGAATGGAACATGAAACTACTTCGATTTTTAGTATTTGGAATATTAGTGTTTATGTTATGGCCGGAATGTATAGCGGCGGAATGGCAGTGGTCTTTACAAATACCCGGCATTATTTCTAACGAAACTGATGATCATCCACAGGCATTTCTGTGGATACCTTCCGATTGTGCCCAGGTAAGAGGTGTGATGATAGGTACTCACAATATGACAGAGGAAACCCTGTTTGAGAATCTTCTGTTTCGGGAGAAAATGTCCGAAATGGGTATGGGCTTGATCTGGATTACTCCGGGCTGGGACCAGAAATGGGATGTATCTGCCGGAAGTCAGAGGGCATTTGAGCAGATGTTGGAGGACTTTGCCGCTATCAGCGGTTACAATGAATTAAAATACGTTCCGATTGTTCCTTTCGGACATTCGGCGATGGCAACTTATCCTTGGAATTTTGCAGCATGGAATCCCGAACGGACATTGGCTGTCATATCCTTTCATGGAGACGCACCGCGTACTAATCTTACCGGATATGGCCGTGATAACATGGAGTGGGGGAAACGTACTATTGACGGCATTCCCGGCTTGATGATCGAAGGAGAATATGAATGGTGGGAAGATCGTGTAAATCCGGCATTGGCGTTTCGCCTGATGTATCCCCGGAGTTGCATCTCGTTTCTTTGTGATACTGGGCGCGGACATTTTGATATTGCAGACCGTACAGCAGTATACCTTGCATTGTTTCTGAAGAAAGCCATGGAGTACCGATTGCCGGAAACGTATGATGTAGATAAGCCCGTGATGCTGAAGAAATTGAATCCGGAAAACGGATGGCTTGCCGAGCGTTGGTATCCTGACCAAAAGAGACGTGCTAAAGCAGCTCCCTTCAAACAATACAAAGGCGATCCGCATGATGCCTTCTGGTATTTCGATAAAGAGATGGCTGACATGACAGAAGAACGTTATCGTCAGGAAAGAGGGAAAAAACCGCAATATCTTGGTTTTGTACAAGAGAACAGCCTTCTTGCATATCACCCGAAGTCTCATGTGAAAGTTGCCGCCCGTTTCCTGCCGGAGGAAGATGGACTTACTTTTCATCTGAAAGCTGTATTTACGGATAGTCTGCATACAACCATCTCCGACGAACATTCATCGACCTTTCCCGAAATAACCCGCATCTGCGGACCGGTACAGAAGGTGAATGATACTACTTTTACTGTTCGTTTCTACCGCATGGGAATGTATAATAAGCGTCGCACAGGAGACATCTGCCTCTTGGCGAGTCATGACGGTGATAATCAATATAAAAGTACAGTGCAGGAACTTAGTTTCCGGATTCCTTACCGTAACACGGAGGGGAAACGACAGTATATACTTTTCCCTGGCATTGGGGATGTGAAGGCAGGGGTGGAGTCCGTCACTCTTCGGGCTACTTCCGATTGCGGACTGCCTGTATATTATTATGTGAAAGAAGGCCCTGCGGAAATCGACGGAAACAAACTTGTATTTACTCCGATACCTCCTCGCAGTAAATATCCGTTGAAGGTGACAGTAGTTGCCTGGCAATATGGGCTGGCGGGAAAGGTACAGACAGCAGAGCCGATAGAACGAAGTTTCTTTATTTATCAATAATATGGAATAAAACGAAAGCTTACGGAACGATCAATCAGAATTAATTTCATTGTATTGAGTGTTGAACAGCGCTTATTCGTATCTTATTGAAAAGGATATAAAGAATGATTATGAATAAGAAAAATCTAGTTGTAATAGCATGGTTGGCAGTGTCGACTATGATGTCCGCCCAGTCTGTATACCCCGGTCAGCATCAGGGAAAAATGAAAAAAGAGACAGTGGCTCCAATTCGGGTACAGAGTTTTGATTTAAAGGATGTCCGCCTCTTAGCGAGTCGTTTTCGTGATAATATGTTGCGGGATTCGGCATGGATGACTTCTCTTGATGTGAATCGTCTGTTACATAGCTTCCGGACCAATGCCGGTGTCTTTGCAGGTCGTGAAGGCGGCTATATGACTGTAAAAAAACTCGGTGGCTGGGAATCTCTGGACTGCGAACTTCGCGGACATACTACCGGACATTTGCTTTCAGCTTACGCATTGATGTACGCTGCTACCGGAAGTGAGATTTTCAAACTTAAAGGAGATAGCCTTGTAAATGGATTGACCGAAGTGCAGAATGCACTTAAAGGAGGATATTTGAGCGCATATCCCGAAGAACTGATCAACCGCAATAGTGTCTGGGCACCTTGGTATACCTTGCATAAACTTTATTCCGGTCTGATAGACCAATACTTATATGCAGATAATCAGCAGGCTTTGAGTGTGGTGACCAAAATGGGCGACTGGGCTTATAACAAACTGAAACCGCTTAGTGAAGAGACACGCCGGTTAATGATACGTAATGAGTTCGGGGGAATCAACGAATCATTTTATAATTTATATGCCATCACAGGCGACGAGCGTTATCGTTGGTTGGCGGAATATTTCTATCATAATGACGTGATCGACCCACTGAAAGAACTTCGGGATGATTTGGGAACCAAACATACAAATACATTTATCCCGAAAGTAATTGCAGAAGCTCGCAACTATGAATTGACACAGAATGAGACGAGTAAAAAACTTTCAGAGTTTTTCTGGCATACCATGATTGACCATCACACCTTTGCTCCGGGATGCAGCAGTGATAAAGAGCATTTTTTCGACCCGAAGAAATGCTCTAAACACTTGACTGGTTATACCGGTGAAACATGTTGCACCTACAATATGTTGAAACTTAGTCGCCATCTTTTCTGCTGGACCGGTGATTCTTCTATTGCCGATTACTACGAGAGAGCATTATACAATCATATCCTTGGACAGCAAGACCCGGAAACAGGGATGGTAACTTATTTCCTTCCGTTACTTTCCGGCTCTCATACACTGTATAGCACCAAAGAAAATTCTTTCTGGTGTTGTGTAGGCAGTGGATTTGAGAATCATGCCAAATATGGAGAAGCCATCTATTACCATAATGATAAAGGCATCTATGTGAATCTGTTTATTCCTTCCCAAGTGACTTGGAAAGAAAAAGGACTGACGCTTCTTCAGGAAACCGATTTTCCGAAGGAAGAGACTACTCGGCTCACTCTTCGTGCAGAAAAGCCAAGGCATACTACTATTTATTTGAGATATCCCTCATGGAGTAAAAATGTGAAGGTACTTGTGAATGGTAAAAAGGTGTCAGTGAAACAGAAACCGGGTTCTTATATTGCTATTACCCGTGAATGGAAAGATGGTGACCGTATTGCGGCCACTTATCCCATGCAGATCGAACTGGAAGCTACTCCCGATAATCCGAATAAAGTAGCTTTGCTGTATGGACCGTTAGTACTTGCCGGAGAACGGGGAACGGAAGGAATGCA
>ENA-OPXV01000626-OPXV01000626.1-human-gut-metagenome-genome-assembly--contig:-NODE-626-length-10816-cov-1.219775_pt1 | contig 10816 bp, 8 predicted proteins | sample MGYA00241770_ERZ502044 | MGnify/ENA primary metagenome ERZ502044 (study PRJEB25962, sample SAMEA1965852) | human gut metagenome | biome: human gut; feature: human-associated habitat; material: faeces...
TGCTGGAAAGCTTTCTGGTCTGTCCGGGAGAACTGACCGACGATCAGGTGATGGAGCTGCTGAAGATTTCGTTCCGTCAACCGGAAGTCGTGCTGGCACTTGCAAAGATGGTGCATGATGTTCACGAACGCAGCAACGTCCAAAACCCTTTAGAATAAAGGGCGCAATTATACACCGTTCCGGTGAAATTGCGGTCTTGCAGACGGCTCGATGAAATCGAAGCTGGCGTTTGTGCGCCAGCCCGATTCCATCCCAAGGAAAACTGCATTTTCCTTGCGCTGCTACCGCAGCTATCCTTTTGCTCTCTACCATAAAACACGCATAGAAAAAGCCGATTGGAAACAGCAACATTTCCAATCGGCTTATCTTTTTGTTAGGCAGATTTCTTTTCAGCTAATGCCCGGACTTCCTCAATTGAAAGGTCGGTGTACTTTGCCACCTTTTCACAAGGCACACCATCTGCCAACATTGCCAATGCGTGTTTGACCGATGTTTCATGCTCGGTTTCATCCCGCATCTTTTCCATAGCTCTGCACATAGCTGCCACTCCCTTCGTGTCTTCTTTGAAATAACGAACCCTCTGTGCCAAAATGGAATAATTCATATCCTTCGAGTTGGTACAGAAAAAGTCGTGCATCAGCTTTCCCAATGCAGTTTCATCTTTGATCTGCGAGTTCACATAGACGATGTGTGCCTGATCGTTGAAAAACGTTCCGGTTTCCTGAACAGTGCGTTCAACATGGTAAATCGGGAGCCCGGCCTTTAGCACATCATTTTCGGTGATAAAGATAACGTATGTTTCGTTCAGCGCATCGTAATCATCGCCCGCATCAGTCAAGTTTGCATCCAGCAGACTGCTATTGTACCGTGCGCGCTTTTCACTAGCACCACGGTCACTGCGCTGCACCTCAATATTATATGCACGGTTTTCCCTATCCACTGCCAAAATATCCAATCGGACTGAACGGCCCTGCAGATTTTTGATGCTGTACTGGCCATGAACCTCTTTAACAGTCAAGTCATCCCGTTTCAAGATGATCTGCAAAAGGAACTCAGCACAGGCACGTTCTTCAAACACCGCAGCCATGAAATCATCGTCAATCAGACGTAGCCCACGTAACCGCTGCAAATCTTCTTCATGTTTCCGTTCAAAATCCAGTTCCTGTTGTGATTTTCTTTCCGGCATTGGCTCACCAGCTTTCTGCTTACTTATCCAAAATAATAGTACCATAATTCCGTGATTTTTACAAGAGAACGATTCAAATGTCATCAGGAGGTGATGCCTATTCCGTGTCCGCATTTCAAAATTACCATCGTTAAGCGCAGCCAAGGGCAGTCCGCTGTTGCCGGGGCCGCTTACCAGAGCGGCGAACGGCTGTTCAGCGAGTACGACCAGAAAACAAAATTCTACAACAAGAAGAAAGAACTTGTCCACGCTGAGATCATGCTGCCGTCCCATGCGCCGCCCGGATATGCAGACCGGGCAACCCTCTGGAACGCCGTGGAAGCCGTGGAGAACCAGTGGAACTCCCAGCTTGCCCGGCGCATCGTGCTGGCGTTCCCGGTGGAGGTGCCGAAAGAGCAGTATTTGTCCATGATAAAAGAGTTTTGTCAGGAGCAGTTTGTTTCCAAGGGCATGATTGCCGATTTTGCCATCCACGACAAGGGAGATGGAAACCCACACGCCCACATTCTGCTGACGCTCCGGGCAATGGATGAACACGGCAGGTGGCTTCCAAAAGCCCGAAAGGTTTACGACCTTGACGAGAACGGCGAGCGCATTCAACTCCCCTCCGGGAACTGGAAGTGCCACAAGGAAAACACCGTGGACTGGAACGACCAGAAGTACGCCGAGGTTTGGCGGCATAGCTGGGAAACCATCACCAACCGCTATCTGGAAGCTGCTGGCAGACCAGAACGTGTTGACCTGCGCTCCTTTGAGCGGCAGGGCATCCAGCAAATACCGACCGTGCATCTCGGCCCCGCTGCACACCAGATGGAAAAGCGTGGAGTGGAAACCTTTCTCGGCAACCTGAACCGGGATATTCGAGCCGCCAACAGCCTGATGCAGTCCATCCGCAGCGCAATTCGTGGGCTGCAACGCTGGATCGCAGATCTGAATGAAAAGAAGCAGCTTCTTCTGGACGCTCTGGAAAAGGCGAAAGAACCCACGCTGTCCGACTTGCTGGTGGATTACTTCAACCTTCGCAATAATCAGCGGAGCGATTGGTCGAGCAGGGCGCAGATAAAATGTACTGCCCGTGACCTCAACGAAGTTATGCAGGCTGTTGATTATCTGAAAGCCCATTCTCTGAACACCATCGAGGATCTGGATACCGCAATTTCTAACCTGAACCAGACCGCCGCCCCTCTCCGTAGGCAGTTGAAGCAGAACGAAAACCGTATGCGGGCAATCGCCCAGATCAAGGATGCTGCCGCCGCCCATGCCAAGCTGAAGCCCATCCACGACACCTTTATCAAGAAGAACTTCAAGTTGACCAAGGACGCTTATGCCGCCCAGCACAAAGAGGAGCTGGACACCTTTAATAAAGCTGTCCGCACTCTGATGAAACTGAACGGCAGCACAGCGGTAGATTTTTCGGCATTGGATGCCGAATTTTCTGCGCTGCAATCCGGCAGCGCAGAACTGCGTACCAAACTGGAAACCTTGCAGCCGGATGTCTCTGCCCTGAAAAATATCCGCAAGTATATCGACATGGTGCTGAATAAGCAGCAGCTTTCCACACCGGGCGGCAAGCCCCCGGAGAAGGAATCGGTGCTGAAACAGCTGGAGCAGCTTCAGCAGAAAAAGTCCAACTACAAAACGATTTCTACCACCCCAAACCGCGAAGAATCGCTCTAAACGATCTTTCTGTCACCGATATGCCGTTGCAATCAGTGGCAGAAGTACATAATTCATTTGTTTTTTGCTGGCTTTTGGCTATTCTCGCTGGCTAGTGAGTAGAGGCGTACTTTTAAGGCAGAAATTTTCTCCAACACCCCCCATTTTAGGCCACTTTTTCTGTTAATAGTAGAAGCGCCTCTTTGAAAGCCGGTCATTTGTGACCTTTTTGTTAATTCTCAAAAAGATGGTTGTCTTTGGGCTGTTTTCGTTGCCTACCTATTGAGAGGATTTTTTCAAAAGCGGAGATTTGGTCTCAAGAATTACAATTCAATTACAAGTTTCTCACCAATGCTACGAAACAGGCGTTCTCGATGCCTACCAAGTGTAGGGCATCTTTTTCAAGACCATTCTCGGACTATTATGACGTTTTGTTTACAAAATTGCTTGCAATGCTACGAAATGGCCTTTTTCATCGGCTACCAAGTAGAAGGATGTTTTTCGTCCGTCAAAGTCCAGAAATCTTCCATATGTTCCTTGACAAGTGAATAGTTCAATCGTCCGGTACTTCACAAAAGGTACTTCTGTAACTCGCAGCCCGGTCATAACGAAGACGGGGTGGCTGAAATGCCAATGGTGCGGTGCAAGCCCGCCGCCGGACGATTCCCCACTCCTAGGGAAGTCGAGGACCAATATGGGAGACCTTAACTTATTAACGCAGTTGAGCACTTGTTTCGTGCTTTTCTGCGACTGGAGAATTGGAACCCTCCAATTCTCGTTACATACTCTTTGTTCCTGATTTCTGCTTCAGCTGGAGGTGATCAACATTTCAGAATATCTTACCACGCAAACTCCGCTGCCGCCGTTTCTCCCATACCCATGCTTCCTTTTGGAACTTGACCTGAGTCAGACTGCAAAAATGACTTATGTGTTGCTACTCGACCGTGCCACACTCTCGCAGAAAAATCTCTGGATAGATGAACGTGGATTCGTGTTTGTCATTTTTACGATTTGCTCTTTGGCTGAGCAGCTAGGGCGCAGCACTGTCAGTGTTTCCAGTGCGCTTAAGGAATTGGACGCTGCGGGATTGATTGAGCGCAGACGAACGCGGTTTTCTTCGCCCAATCACATCTTTGTAAAAATTCCAAATGTTGAATAGTTCTGCGTTTTTCACGATTCAAGAACCGCCAAAATCACGATTCTGTGATGCAGATTCTTAATGGCATCTGCAAAAGATATTTTTCCTATGCAGTATAGCAGCCTTTAAGACTGTATCAAAGAAAACTTTCACCTAACCAACGTAATAAAACAAAAAGAGAAAAACGAATAGAATCCATCCATTCCTTTCCGTATTTGCACCACATGAATGAGGAGGTCTGCCCTTGAACAAAGAAAAATCTGAGAAGAAGCCCACTACACGCAAACGTGCGCCGAGAAGTCCGAAGTCTGTGCGCCTGATCGTGGAACGCCATTATATCGGCAATGTGCCGATGAATACGCTTTTTCAGCGGCTTGCGGAAGAAGAAATTCGTAAAACTGCCGAATCGTATCTCGCCGCTGGTTAATTGGACGTTTTACTGCGGAAAAGGGCTTGCATCATCACGCAGCATCCGCTACAATGTGATTGATGAGGTCTCTTTTCCATTATGGAGGTACACATGGAAAAGGACAAAAAAGTAACTGCTTTATACTGCCGGCTGTCAAAAGATGACGGTTCAAACAGCGAAAGCCTGAGCATCCGCACTCAAAAGGCGATGCTTATGGAGTATGCCACACGCAACGGTTTCGGGAATTGCCAGTACTATGTCGATGATGGTTACAGCGGTACGAACTCTGACCGCCCTGCCTTTCAGGAACTTCTGGATGATATCCGGGAAGGAAAGGTGGCAACAGTCATTACCAAAGACCAGTCCCGACTTGGACGCAACCACATCGAAACCGGAACGTATATGGAAATCTTCTTTCCTGAGCACGGTGTCCGCTATATTGCAATCAACGATGGTTATGATTCCAACGAGCAATCCCAGATGGATATTGCTCCGTTCAGAAACATCATCAATGAAATGTACGCCAAAGACACTTCCCGAAAAATCAAGAGTGCCCTTCGGACACGCAAGAAAAGCGGAAAGTATATCTCCAGCAACGCACCGTTTGGCTACCAGAAAGACCCTGCCGACCACAATCACCTTGTGATCGACCCGAACACCGCCCCCGTTGTTGAGTATATCTATTCAATGGCAGAGGAAGGGCTGGGGCTTCACCGCATCGCCAAGCGGCTCCACGATGAAAAAGTCTTGAAGCCGTGTTACTACAAGAAAGAGATGTTTGGCCGCTTTATTGATGATGAAAAGATGTATGATTGGGATAATGCCTATATCAGTCAGGTTCTGCACAGCCCAGTCTACGCCGGACACATCATCTACGAAGCCAAGCCCACCGTGTCCATGAAATCCAAAAAGCGGCGTTATATTCCGTTTGAAGAACGTGCCATCGTTCCGAATACACATGAAGCAATCATCCCACAAGACCGTTGGGAGAACGTGCAGCGAATCCTTTACAGCCGTTCCAGTAGTTTTATGTGCGATAAGACCGACTACGACAATATCTTCAAAGGCATCGTCCGCTGTGCAGACTGCGGCAGAACGATGTTAGTCAAGGTTGAGCACAGGCGCAAACGCAACAGTGTTCTGGATCAGACCTTTTATTGTTGCAGCACTTATCGGAAATATGGTGCGAAAGCCTGTGACTCGCATAATTTGGAAGCCCGTGTTCTGCATGAAGCTGTCTTTGCGGACATTCAGGCACACGCAAAGGCCGCTGTGAGCAATCGGGAAGCCCTTGTGAAGAAGATTGCAAATCAGATGCACCTCCGGGTGTCCTCTGACCGGGCGCAGCACAAACGGGATTTGAAGCAGTGTAAAGCACGAATCGCAGAAATCGAAGACCTGTATGCAAAACTTTATGAGGACGTATCAAAGGGACTTCTCCCGGAGAAACGTTTTCAAATGCTTGCAGATCGCTACGACAAAGAACAGGCTGAACTGACCGAGAAGATTGAGCAGTACGAGCGGGAAGGCCGTGCTGAACACGATCAGCTGGACAAGATTCAGGATTTTATTGATGAAGTCAGCAAGTACGCTGGTATCACCGAACTGAACTATAAGATTCTGCATCAGCTGATTGACAAGATTCTGGTATCCAGAGCGGAAAAGGTCGATGGCGAATACGTCCAGAAAATCCAGATTTTCTACCGCTTTATCGGCCCATTGGATGCCATCGAGTAACAATGTCAGAAAAGTCACCTCCGAGAACTATCCTACAGATGCAGGTCCTGGAGGAGTACGAGGATCTGGAGACGGCAAAAGGGTCGAAGTACTATGACCTGTTTGCCCAGATGCAGGAAATTGCAGAGGAAAGCTGAGACCAGTCCATAGAAGAACGTTTTATCGGACAGATAAAAGCGTAGAATCATGTCAGAAAATCAACCGAAAACTGTGGGAAGCGAAAAGGGGTACTGCAAATGAGCATCTTCATTGATCTGGAAATGAACACCACGGATACGCGGCTGGTACGCAGAAAGAAACTCAAGAACGAGGTGATCGAGATCGGCGCAGTGCGGATGGACGATGCGTTTCACCCGCTGGACCGCTTCCGCATTTTCGTGCGGCCCCAGTACAACGGTGTGATCGAGCGCAAGATCTACAAACTCACCGGCATCAGCAACGGTGCCGTGAGTGATGCAGTCTCTCTGCCCGAAGCACTGGATGCGCTGGAAGCATGGTGCGGTTCGGACGGCTACGAGATCTACGCATGGAGCACCAGCGACCTGTGCCAGCTGCGCAAGGAATGCGGCTTTAAGGGCATCGACAGCGTTTTTCTGGACGAGATGGTGCAGTGGCACGATTTTCAGGAGGACTTCCGGCAGATGCTGGGAGAGAAAAACATCCTCTCCCTCAGCAACGCCATGCACCGGGCAGGGCTGGAGCCAGAGGGCAGCCTGCACGATGCTTCCTGGGATGCCTACAACAGTGCCCGTCTGATGGAGACTGCTTACTCCGAGGATTTTGCAGTCGATCTTGCCAATGCGCAGGATGCCTGCTATCAGGAAGCCCCGAAGATTCAGGGAGGACTTCCGTTGGATATGATGATGAAACTGGCCGCTCTGCTCCAGCCGGAGCCGTGTGCGGCGGTCTGAGAAAGGAATCCGTAAGATGAAAATGAAACACCTGTGGGAAAAGAAGTTCAGAAAAATCAGAATCATGTATAAGGAGGACAGCTGGCAATATCGTGATGGCCGGGTGGGTGAAATTTTTGAGTGCGACACCCACATTGCAGATGCTGTCTACCTATTCAATATCAAAGGATACCCGACTGGAAACAGCTGTGAGGGGCATCCATATCAATACATTCTACAGAATGAGGACGGCTGTGAAGCAACTCGGAAAAAGTATGCTCGAACCGTATTTTTTGATAGCGGCTATCTTCAGTTCGGAGCTGAGAATAAAAAGCTGATTCTCCAGAAGCTGCGGGAGAAAAGCGGCTACTTTACCGAGAACACCCATTCGGATTGGGCGTGTGTCAAGGCAAGCATTGACTGGACTGCCTGCCGCAGCGCAGAGACTGATGGAAAAAAATATAGCATTATGGACATAGAAATGATTTCCAAAATGTTCCGTACTGTCTATGAGGAAATGTGGCGCACACTGCTTGAAGTGGCACAGGAGCTACCCGATAAGGGGTCTTACTACAAGAGCGTGGAACTCTTGCCTGAAGGAGATGATACCAAGGTGGGCGACATCTATAAAACCGCCGATGGTTTTGAAATCGTAAGCTACGGGGATATGTGGTGCAACGCAGGAGCCGATGAAGCCGCTGACGATGAGAACAGCGAGGAAGTTTAAGTAGGAGGAATTGTTATGAACGCACAGAAGTATTTTGAGCAGCACGCCGAAGAACTCATTGCCCGTTATACCGGCAAGAACGTTGCACTGTTTTTCCGGGGCTTTGTCCCTGCCAATGTCCGCTGGCTGGCGCAGCGCGAGGATGCCATCCTGCCCGCCGACAAGGTGCTGAATGCGGACGGCACCGTGAGCATTGCGAAGATCGATGCGGCAAAGCGCAAGCTGGTGCAGAGCCTCATGATGCAGGATGGTGTGACGGTCGGCATCTATGAGGAGATGCTGGGGGTCCCTCCCAACGATCCTCCAGACCGTGCAGGAACCGGAATCCATGTTTGATGCGGAGTTCATCGTCATCGACAACAACGCTTTCCCAGCGTATGTGCCCAGCTGCATCCCGGCGGCCGACGCAGATGCACTGGCCGAGGCTTACGAAAGCGAAAAGAACGGTCTTGCGCCGGAGGCAGAGGTTCTCAGCCGTTACTATGCCGGCGTCCGCATTCTGGATGAGCATTACTATCTGGCACTGTTCAACAAGCACAAGAGCGAAAACATCCGCTGCCTGCCCTTCTATCAGAAGCAGCAGACCGCTTTCACGGATGCGGAGGCAACGGTTGCCCATGATGTTTCCCCGATGGTGCTGGCCGATGACATCCTGAGCGGTCGGCTGGAAGGCAGCGTGGTCGTGTCGGGGGGGCGGGTACAGAATGCGGCAAACAATACTTACGATGTGCTCTCCTTCCTTGCTTCTCAGTGTGGTACGACATTTGCCCTGAACTGTGCAGAGAAGCAGGAGAAAATCGAGCCGGAAACCATCAACCGCTACCGTGCCATCCTCAAGCAGTATTGGGGCGTGAATGCAGATTTCCGGATGCTGGACTTCTACAAAGACCCTGCCGCTGGGACGGAGACAAAGCAGATCAGTCAGGGCGAGATCATCAGCACCATCGTTAGGCAGTGCGAGCTTGCCATGGGAGACTATCAGGACTACACCAATGTGTTCCTGACCGCTCCCACCGGCGCAGGCAAATCGGTGTTCTATCAGGTATCCGGTATCTATCTGGCGCAGGTACACAAGGCTGTCACTATCGTGGTCTCGCCGCTGATTGCTTTGATGCAGGATCAGGTCACCCAGCTGGAAGCCCGCGGCGTGCATTGCGCCACCTTCCTGAACTCCAATGTTTCCCACGAGGAGCGTGAGGAGCGCCTGAACGCCATCCATAACGGCGAAAAGTCCATCCTGTACCTTGCACCCGAAATGCTGCTGACCACTTCGCTGGAGACCCTGCTTGGGAATCGCCGCCTTGGTTTGTTCGTTGTGGACGAAGCCCATACCGTCACCAGCTGGGGCAAGGACTTCCGTGCGGATTACTGGTTCCTCGGCGATTATCTGGAGCGTCAGCGCCGCAATGGTCTACACTTCCCGGTCCTCTGCCTGACCGCTACTGCTGTGTATGGCGGGCAGGATGACGTGGTGCAGGATACCATCGACACCCTGAAGCTGAACAACCCAATCCTGTATCTGGGTCGTGTACGCCGTGACAACATCAACTTTGATATTCATCCGCTGGAAAAGACCGTTGAAGGGAGCCGGGACGAATTTAAGGTCGATCATGTTGCAAAGCAGATCGAAAAGTTTGTGACCGAAGGCCGCAAAACGCTGGTCTACTGCCCATTTACCTCTACAGTGGAAGAAATCTACAATGCCGTGTCCCCGCTGGTGAAGAATAAAGTTCGCCGTTACTATGGCCGTCTGAACCGTGTGGAGAAGAACGCTGCACAGGAGGCTTTCCGCACCGGGCAGGCCGTTGCGATGATCAGCACCAAAGCCTTCGGCATGGGCGTGGATGTGCCGGATATTGCACAGGTTTACCACTATGCGCCGACAGGCAATCTGGCCGATTATGTGCAGGAGATCGGACGCTGCGCCCGCGATAAAAATATGACTGGTGTAGCGACCGAAGAATATCTGTCGGGTGATCTTTCTCAGCTCAAGCGTCTGCATGGCATGGGCGAGCTGCGCCAGTATCAGCTGCGGGAGATCCTACACAAGCTCTACTGGATGTACAGCCAGAAAAAGCACCGCAATCTGCTGGTTTCCCCGGATGCGTTCGGCTATCTGTTTGATTCCGATGATGTGGAGAACCGCGTCAAGACCGGCCTGCTCCTGCTGGCAAAGGATCTGGAAAATGCTTACGGATTCCCGGTGCTGGTGGTACGCCCGAAAGCGATGTTCACGACCTGCTATGCCAACGTGCCGACGGAGATCGAGCAGGAGTTTCTGGAAAAGTACGGCGATTTCGTCAAGAACCTGTACGATGATACCATCACGGTGAGCCGCAGCTATACGCCGCGTGCATCAGATGTCATCACCCGCAACAGCGGCAGCATCTACGAGATCCGCCTGGGCGATCTCTGGGAAAAGTATTTCTCCGATATGACCTTCGGGATGTTCAAGGTCAAATTCTTCAATGGGGAGCTGTTCGCACAGGACGGAACCAACCGTATCTCCGTCCGTGTCAAGACTACTATCCGCTATGCACAGGATTTTGAGACGACCCGTGCAAAGCTGCGTCAGTACATGGAGGCCGTCGCTCGTGTGTTTGACGGCTACCGCAAGGCCAGCCACATGTTCACGGTGGAAGAATTCTGCCGCGATGCACAGGAGGCACTGGGAGGCGAAGTTCTGGGCCGTGACTTTGCTAAAGCATTGCTGGAGCTGTTTGTGATGGACGTGAAAATCGACTCTACGAAACGGGATAGCGACCGGATGAAGTTCATTCAGGCACGTCAGCAGGGCAGCAATAAGATTGGCATGAGCTACCGTGTAATGAACGGCAACTATTTCTCCTGCGCCAACTGGATGGATGAGCGCCTGGTCAACTGCGCCCCGAACCGGGAAGAAAATGAGTACCTCGGTTATCTGCCTGCGACCATCGGCGGCAAGCAGAACCCGGTAATGCGTCTGCTGGCCGTGCTGGAGATTTTCGGTCTGGCTAGTTACGAAGTGCGCGGCGGACAGAATCTGGAAATCTTCGTCCGTGTCAATGACCCGCAGAAGATCCGCAGCCTGTCG
>ENA-OPXV01000632-OPXV01000632.1-human-gut-metagenome-genome-assembly--contig:-NODE-632-length-10744-cov-1.113575_pt1 | contig 10744 bp, 9 predicted proteins | sample MGYA00241770_ERZ502044 | MGnify/ENA primary metagenome ERZ502044 (study PRJEB25962, sample SAMEA1965852) | human gut metagenome | biome: human gut; feature: human-associated habitat; material: faeces...
TCATAATCAGAAGAATACATAAGAAAACGAATCATAGAACTTTGTCGTTCTTGATAATAACCCACACCACCTACGGCGATGAGTATCTGCCCTCCTGTATGCGTGTGCCAGTTGTTTCGGCAGTTAGGTTCAAACGTTACGTTAAACATTGGTACGTTTAAATCCTTATTGCTTGTTAATGGCGCTAGCCAAGACTTCCCCGAGAAATATTGTTCAAACCCGGTGTTTTCATTTCCTGTAGGGAATTCACTAATTTTTGGAATTTCAGTTTTCATTTCTTGTGCGTTTATATTGCCAATGGAGATTAATGTGATCAACATGGCAATGGTTATTTTCTTTATATTCATATTTGTTTTCTTGATTTTATCCATATCACAAAATTATTTAAGATATTCCATTACTTTTGTATACCAATTACTGATAAGTGTAACAGAATTACTGATTTTACAATCTATAGAATCTTGAAGTTGATGGTTTTTAAACAAATATAGGGGAAATCTCAAATTGGCGAGATTGGACAATTGTCCGTCTGTTGGGATTATGTATTTTTGTCATCATAAGAATCTATAGGATGAAGCCTGATACGGAAAACATATATCAACGGAAAATCAATCAAGTAATTGATTATATCAATGCGAATTTGCATCTCCCTTTACGACTGGATATAATAGCCGGGCAAGTAAACGTGTCCGAGCAGCAGCTACTACGTATTATGAAAGGAGCCTTGAATGAGTCATTATATGCTTATGTGGCGAGGCAACGTGTAGAGCGAGCGGTTCTATATATGCATACGGAAGATATGAGTCTGGCAGATCTAGCGAGTCGGGTAGGCTATGATAACCCCCAATCTTTCTCGAAAGCGTTCAAGAAACAATTCAGCGTATCTCCGAAAGCTTATATGGATAAGTTGCGAGCACGTCTGAGAGAAGAGACCGAGAAGTGGAGTAATGCTTCGGTCGGGAAGGAGATTATTCCATCAGGGATGTTCGGTACGATTCGTTTGCAGAAAGGAAAATATGCGGTTTATACCTTAAAAGGTAGTTATGCGGGATTACAAGAACTATATAATACTATAAATATAGATTTCAATTATACCAAACGGCATGGAATGGCGTTTGAGGAATATGTGAGTTATTCGGAAGAGGATGACGATACCCAAGTGACAAAGATTTATATACCAATAAAATAAATTAGTATGGAAACAAAATTTTGCCAAAGCTGCGGTATGCCGCTGCAAAAGAATGAGGAGTTAGGAACGAACCATGACGGAAGCAAGAATGAGGAATATTGTTGCTATTGTTATAAGGACGGGGCCTTCACGATGGCCTGTACGATGGATCAGATGATCGATCATTGTGCCCAGTTTGTCGATGAGTTCAATAAAGATGCGGACTTTCATTATACGAAAGAGGAGGCCGTAGCGAATATGAAATTATTTTTCCCGACATTGAAGCGCTGGGCGGTGCGATAAGCCTCTATAAAAAGCGTCTATCTGCGCTTCGGCCTGCTGGATTAATTTCACTGGAATGCGGGGCTTCTTCTCGAAAAAGTCCATTTCTATTTGAATGGTGTTTTTTTTAATGGAGCGGCTCCAATTACCTATTATCTTTCCGTTATACAAGATAACCGGGTAGAAGGTACCGAATCGGTTGAACGCTTTTGGATGATGTTCTAGCGGCAATACGTCCGTGCGGTTTTTGTAACTGATCAAGTATTCATCGAAGGCGGGGAGGAGACGCAGTACAGGTTTGCTCTCATTTTTTCCTTTCCATGATTGGTGGATGAAATATTCACGGGAATCGAACGTCTCGGTTATTAACTCCGTCTTGATCAGATTGATAGCGAGCCTACACTCGGTAGCGGTTAGCCCGGACCACCAAACAAAATCCTGTAACTGGGCAGGGGAGTGGCTTTGAAAATATCTGGATGCCAATCTCGCCAGAGCCTCTTCCCTGCAAAGTTCACGAGTAGGAGGGACACGTTCGTCCAATAAGGCGTAAGTCGTTTTCTTTCCTTTATCGATCCCGCTACAGACGATGCCTTCCACCTCACCCCATGTAAGGAAAAGGTTTACGTGATCTATGGTGGGCAAAATCCCGGATTTTTGCAATTCCGTCGTTACTTCTTGTTTGGTCAGGCTTTTGTATCCTTCCAGTATCTTTCCGATCTGATCTAGGTATCTTGTGAACAGCGTTTTTTCTATCTTCCCGAAATGTCCCTTGGCGTACGACATAACGGCAGCCTTGATACGCTCGGAAGATAGCATAAGCATCCAACGGATATCCTCGGCGGCCACGAAATGCCAAGTAGGACGCATCACATGGGTACGTAGAATATCACCTTTGTACAAAGCCTCATTTACCGTTTCAAGGGAAGAGGATCTCAAGCGAATACCGATCGCCCATTTGGCCATCTCATACTCCTGCGCCTGGATAGCGCCCATCCAAGAGACCAACTCTTTCGGGGACTCGAATCGGGGTTGTTCCAATTGTTGGCTAGCTACTCGTATATGTGTTATCATAATATATGAATATAAACGCAAATGTACGAAATAAAGCGTTAAACATCCCATAATCTTGAAGATATACTCATTCTTTTTGTACCTTCACGCTAGAAACAATTAGTGAAATTTATGACGATAGCGTATTTAAATGTGGCTACGGACCGGCAACACTTGGATATTCAAAGGGAAGAGATCTCTTCTTTTGCTGCGGCCAAAGATATCCATGTGGATAAATGGGTCATGGAAGTATCCGGAGAGAAAGCGAAACAGCCGGGACCAAAGTTAAAACTTGTTCTCGAACGCTTGAAGAAAGGGGATGCCTTGATCGTATCGGATATTACCCGTTTGTGTCTTACCTTATATGAGTTGATGGGGATACTTACCGTTTGCATGGAGAAGGACGTGACGGTCTATTGTATAAACGACCGTTATATATTCGATGACCGGATGGATCGCCAATTGATGATTAATGTCTTCAAGCAAGTAGACGAGATTGATCACAGTCTGGTTTCCATACGTACAAAAGACGCCTTGGAACAGGTGAAAAGTACGGGAAAGCGGTTGGGACGTCCTAAAGGCTCGGAATCCAAGTTGTTCTTCTTGGATGCCCATAAGGGGGAGATCATGAACATGTTGGAGCGGGGAGAATCGGTAGGATCGATTTGCGAGCATTTCAACGTCTCTAAGAATACTTTTTATAAGTATAGGAAGAAATTCTTCAGATCGTAAGGATTGGTTTTAATACCAATCCTTTCGTTTCATATATAGCCAAGTCAATACTCCGGTAGCTATCATGACGGCCCAAGCGATGAAATAACCGTAACGCCAATCCAATTCCGGCATTATCTTGAAGTTCATACCCCATACGCCCACCAAGAATGTCAAAGGGATGAAAAGGGTGGAGACAATCGTCAGCCGTTTCATGATGGCGTTCATCCTAAGATCGTTATTGGATATATAAAGATCGACAAGGGAAGAGGTGATTTCCCGGCAGCTTTCCGTTGTTTGGATAACGAATTGGAGTTGGTCTTGCAGGTCATTATAGATCGGCAGGATATCCGGGGTGATAATCCCGTTCTCTGTTCGTAATAGTTTTGAGAATTGATCTTTCAGCGGTAGGCTATTCTTACGGATAGTCATGTACTCATGGCGGTGTTGTTGGATTAGGGAACCCATATTACCCTGATCGTTCTTAGGATCGAGCAAAGTCTCTTCTATATCCTCTAGTATCTCTTCTACCTTTGAGGCGGATTCTACTAAATTCGCTATGATGGTGTTTAGAAGGAAAGCGAGCAGCAATCCACTGCCTTTTTTCCGGATGTTCAGCATGTTGGATAGTAGCGCTTTATGAGCGGCCTCGAATACGGGGTTGTTGCTTTCCGTAAAAGTGATAACCGTATTGTTCGCTACCAGTATACTGATGTGCTCAGACCGCATCTCGTTATTGACATCGTAATAGCAGGAGTTTAATACGATAAGCATTCGTCCTTTGTATTCCTCTACCTTGACCACGTGTTGGGGAGTCAAGATATCCTTAGTGTCCAGATTATGCAGTCCGAAATCTTTTACGATACGGGTAATGGCATCCGCATTGGTCAATCCGCTAACCTCGAACCAATTGATCTGATCCGAGTCGGATAGTTTGCTGAAAGAGGTGTCGGTTATCCGCACCTCTTTCGTATGCAAAGATTGTTCGTTGTATTGCGTGAGACGGATGCCGGTTGCTGTCTCATGTTCGCCGGCGTAATAATACTTGTCCGATAAATGCCGGTTGGATATATGTCTTCTCCTGTGTGTATATTCATTCCGTCTCATAATAAGGATCTCTTTTTAATCGAATTCAACAACGGTGATGCCGGCGCCTCCGAACTGCACATGCTCGTCTTGAAAACGACGGACACCGGGAACCGTGCGCAGATAATCCCGGATTAGCTGACGTAAGATACCCGTACCGGTTCCATGTAAGATGCGAACCTTGCCTGCCCCGACTTGAATGGCGTCGTCGATAAAATAAGTCACGCTTTGCAATGCCTCATCGCCCCTCATTCCTCTCACATCGATTTCTTGCTTAAAGTTTATCTTCTTCTCATGCATATTGTCAGTGGTCTGGGAGCTGACGAACGTGCTTTTCTGGATTTCCCGTTTGATCTGGCCTTTGCTTACCTTTTCCAACTGCTCCAGCTTAACCGTGCTTTTGATCATCCCGAATGCTACTACGGCCTGCTTTCCTTGTAGTTCCATAACGGTTCCGGCGGAAACCTGCCCTTTAAGGCGTACATTGTCACCGACTTCTATCACCTCTTTATTAAATATTGGCTGGGCCGTCACTTTTTGTTTCTGTTTCTTCCGTTCGTTCCGTTCCTTGAGCTTCGCCATCTTGCGTGCGATCTTATCGTCTTCTTCTTCGGTCGCCATTACGGAGTTCTTGAACTCTTCCAAGGCTTTGCGGGCCAGTTTGGTCTGTTCTTTTTCCGCTTGGGCCTCCTTGATCTCACGGACGGTATTCTCGATCTTGGCGTTAGCCTCCGCTAGAATACGTTGGGCCTCGGCCTTTGCCTCCCGGATGATCTCTTTCCGTTGCTTGTTTACGGCTTCCAAGTCTTGTTCATAACGAGAAGTGACATCTTCCAGTTTTTTCTCCTGCTGACGGATATTCTGCCGTTTGCTTTCCCAGTACCGTTTATCGCGTACGATATCTTGCAAGTATTTGTCCATATTGATATAATCCGCTCCGACGTTCGCGGAAGCGTCGGCTATCACGTCCTCGGGCAGACCGATCTTGCGTGCGATCTCTACGGCGAACGAGCTACCCGGGTTTCCGATAGAAAGCTTGAACAAGGGCTGCATCAAATGGCGGTCGTACAACATGGCACCGTTTACGATACCCTCCGTATCCTCGGCGAAATGCTTCAAATTCTGGTAGTGGGTCGTGATTACCCCAAAGCTATGATTCCGGTTGAAGCGATCCAATAAAGCCTCGGCGATAGCGCCGCCAATCTGGGGTTCCGTACCGCTACCGAACTCATCGATTAGGATAATGGTCCGCTCGTTACAATTCTTCACGAAATACTTCATGTTGGTAAGGTGGGAACTGTAGGTACTCAAATCGTTCTCGATGCTTTGCTCATCGCCTATATCGATGAATATATGCTCGAAGATCCCGGTTCTTGATCGCTCATGCAAAGGAATCAATAAACCACATTGCAACATGTATTGAAGTAATCCGACCGTTTTCAGGCAAACGGATTTACCACCGGCGTTCGGACCGGATATGATCAAGATCCGTTTTCCCTCGGTCAGCTCGATATCGAGGGGAACTACCTGCTTGCCCTGTTTCTGTAAAGACAGGAATAAGAGCGGATGCACGGCACGTGCCCAATCCATTTGTCGCTTATCCTCCACGATCGGCTTGATCGCCTTGACTTGCTCCGCGAATAACGCTTTCGCACGAATGAAGTCAATGTCGGCAAGAAACTCGTAAGATTGTAGGATATCCGGAGCTAAAGGACGGATCACGTTCGTGAATTCCGTCAGTATCTTAATGATTTCCCGGCGTTCTTCCCCTTCCAGTTCCCGGATGCGGTTATTCGCTTCCACGACCACCTCCGGCTCTATAAAGACCGTCTTGCCACTGGCGGACTCATCATGTACGATACCTTTTATCTTTCGTTTGAAGGCCGGGGCTACCGGGATCATCAAACGACCGTCGCGCATGGTCGGTGTCACGTCCTTATCGACAACCCCGTCCGATTGTGCCGCACGGAGGATGGATTGCAGGCTGCGGGAAATACCGCTCATCGTGATCGTCATTTCCCTGCGGATTTGCGATAGGGTGGAGGAAGCACTGTCCTTGACCTTGCCGAATTTATCGAGGATACTATCGATCTTTCCAATCAATTGGGGGAAGACAAAGATATCTCCCGCCAATTCAGTCAAGGCCGGATACTTGATTTCCTCATCGTCCATAGGCTTGAAGAAGCGTACGATGTCATTGATCGTTTGCAAGGAACGTTTGAGGTCGAACAACTCCCGTTCATCCAGCCAAGTACCTTCCGGCCGAATCCGTTTCAAGGAATAGCGCACGTCGAAGAAATAACTGGCGGGGAATTCCGTGTCTCCGTGTAGGATACGGATAAACTCATCGGTTTGTTCCAATCGCTTGGATACGACCTCGAAATCGGCGGAGAATCCCATCTCCGCTACCCGCTCTTCCCCGAGTGGGCTTAAACATTTTTCTGTGATTAAGTGACGGATCTTATCAAAGCCCGTCTTTTGTTCAAAATTTTGTGGATATATCACGTGTTTGTAAAATCTTTATTTGATCTCTACCGTCACTTCAGAGCGAATGGTAGGACGGATAATTACTTCTAATTTTGTCTTGCCACGCTTTATATTAAATGTACAGGCGTTGTTGCCGGACGGATTAATATAAGGGGCGAAATAGTATAAATAAGAGAACGCCGGCAAGTAATCGGAGCTTTGCGACGCATCCGCTATTTGGGGATATTTGAATACGTCCCAGAACATGCAATACTTGAAACCGTTCGCATCCGTAAACATCGTCTTCGGATCACGATATTGCATCGTGTTCGTGATAAAGCGTTTGTAGGCGGATGAGAACTCCTCTGCCGAATGATCCATCTTATGGCGGCCGATCTTTTCTATAATGTCACGGGGACGGATGCCTGCCGCATAAGCGGGAGAGTTACGATCTACGTCAACCACTTGATCCAATTTATCGATATCGTAGCTGATCCCCGTATAATTATAGGTCTTCTTGCTCACCTTGAACGGTACGTTACGTCCGTATTTCGTGTATGGGTATTGCATGCACATCAACGGGACATGCACCCGGGCGTATTCGTCTAAACGATAAGAGTCTTCCAGCAACTCGTTCGCCTCACATTCCCAGAGTACACGTCCGGGGATATCTTTTTGATCGATGATACGGATACCGAATTGCAACAGATATTCGGCTTCCGCTTCGGCGGCGGCGGAATTCAAGAACGGGAATTTCTCCATCTTACTGTGCGAGAAGTTGTACCGGTAAGTCGGTTCTTTTTCTACCAATACTTTATTCGCTCCCAGATAGTTCGGGTTCTTATCGAAGAAATAGAAAGTCTGTATCAATAAATCCGGCTTTGCGATATCAACCGTAAGTCCTTTTTTGGTCAACTCGTTCTCGATGCATTCGTTGATGACCGTTTCCAGTTTACGGTTATTCTCGTCGATGGTCGAGAAGGCGAATGTCTTGAAGTTACCGAAATCTACGCCGTCGGATGTGACGGTAGTCTTGAACGGGCATACGAATTCTTGCTCATTGGTTGTCTCCAAGCTATACATCGCATAGGCGGACGCCAGCTGGTCTTCCGTGATGGCGTTACTTTTCTTGCAGTCCTTCTTTACCAATACTTGTTTAGAAGGAGAGGAAAGGTTGCTGATGGTCAATAGGACATCGTTTCTTCCGGCGGGATTCAGCAGTTGAGGGATCTCATCGACAGATATTTCCGTCACAGGTACACCGTTGATCTCCTCGATCACGTCGTATTTCTTAATACCTGCTTGCTCGGCGGATGAATAAGGGATGACGCTTTTAATGACCGGCTTGTTGTTTCCCCAGTTCTTGCTCTGGCTGATATCGTATGTGAAGCCTAGTCGGCAGATGGATGTATTCCTGTTTTGGGCGGAAACCGTACAGACCGCCAATACTAATAGTAACGTTGATAAAATCACACTTCTCATCATATTCTGGAATTTTATTTACTCTAAAAATACCTGTTTCGTTTAAAACATAGGCAAAGGTAAAGATATTTTTGATGTGGTGGAATAGTTGGCAATATATTTGCTGCTATAATAGTGTATGAACTTGATATGGATGCTGTGTATATACTTTTTAAGGGTATTTATGTGGTACCGTATTTCGCTTACAATTAGTTAGTAATGAAAAAAATCAGATAGATTATGAGCAAGATGAATCCAAACGAGAAAAAAGAAAACGCTTCAAAAAACGAAAACGTGAATAATGAGGAAGCGACAAATTTGCAGGAAGAACAGTCAAATGCGGCAGATGAAACTGCCGGCTCTGACAATGTGTCGGGCGAGGTGGAAGCCTTGCAAAAGAAATATAACGAATTGAACGATTCCCACCTGCGCTTGATGGCGGAGTTTGACAATTACCGTAAACGTACGATGCGTGAGAAGGCCGATTTGATCAAGACTGGCGGCGAGGGTGCGTTAAAGAACCTTCTTCCTATTATCGACGATTTCGAGCGTGCTTTGCAGAACGTCCGCACGGCTGAGGATGTAGAGGCCGTTAAAGAAGGCGTGGACTTGATTTTCGGTAAGTTCATGGGCTATCTGTCTCAGCAGGGCGTAAAGCCGATCGAGGCCATAGGCAAGCCGTTCAACACGGAGGAGTTTGAGGCTATCGCTACGATTCCCGCTCCGGAACCGGACATGAAGGGCAAGGTATTGGATTGCGTACAAACTGGATATACCTTATTTGACAAGGTAATACGTCACGCTAAAGTAGTAGTGGGAGAATAATCGGAAAATCGGCAAATAACAAATACAAGGATGGCTAAAAGGGATTACTATGAAGTGCTGGGCGTTGAGAAGAATGCATCGGCGGATGAGATAAAGAAAGCGTACCGTAAGAAGGCGATACAATTCCACCCGGATAAGAACCCGGGCGATAAGCAAGCGGAGGAGAACTTTAAGGAGGCGGCAGAGGCATACGACGTGTTGAGCGATCCGCAAAAGCGTCAGCGTTATGACCAATTCGGCCATGCGGGTGTCGGCGGGGCTTCACAAGGTGGCGGCTTCGGTGGTGGTATGTCCATGGAGGATATCTTCTCCCAGTTCGGTGACATCTTTGGTGGACATTTTGGCGGTTGCGGTGGGTACGGCGGTTCTCGTGGAGGACGCCGGGTGAACCGTGGATCGGACTTGCGTGTGAAGGTGAAGCTGAACCTGAAAGAGATCGCTAACGGCGTGGAAAAGAAGATCAAGGTGAAGAAGTATGTGCCTTGTTCGCATTGTCACGGTAGCGGGGCGGAAGGCTCGGAGGGTGTGAAGACGTGTGATACGTGTAAAGGTAGCGGTGTCGTTACCCGTATCGCCAACACGATCCTAGGGCAGATGCAGACGCAGACGACTTGCCCTACTTGTGGTGGCGAGGGCAAGATCGTTGTCAAGAAATGTACGGAGTGTAATGGTGAGGGCGTCGTTCGCGACGATGAGATTATCACGATCAATATCCCTGCCGGTGTAGCCGAGGGCATGCAACTCTCCATGAATGGTAAAGGCAACGCCGCACGACATGGTGGAATCAACGGTGACTTATTGATCCTTATCGAGGAGGAACCGCATCCGGAGTTGATTCGTGATGAGAACGATCTGTTATACAACCTCCTGCTGAGTGTTCCGCAAGCAGCTTTGGGAGCCACGGTAGAGGTTCCGACCATTGACGGGAAGGCGAAATTGAAGATCGAGCCGGGTACGCAGCCGGGTAAGGTGCTTCGTTTGCGTAATAAAGGACTTCCTTCCATCAATAGTTATGGTACGGGCGATTTGTTGGTGAACGTGAGTGTATATATCCCCGAGACTTTGTCGTCTACGGAGAAAGAGACGCTGAACGGATTGGAGAATTCACCGAACTTCCAGCCTAATAAGACGATGAAAGAGAAAATCTTCAGTAAGTTTAAGCACTTCTTTGATTAACGAATAGAAAAGACTACTGTGTTCGTGTGAGAACACTATAGTATTCGTGGATAAACACAGTAGTGTTTGAAGATGAATACTATAGTGTTTATCACCGGAATACGGTAGTCTTTTTTCATAAGTCCTAAAATGAGTATCCTATGAGAATATATACCCGTGGAGGAGATAAAGGAAAAACCGGCATACATGGCGGTGGGCGTGTCGGTAAGGATGACATCCGTATCGAGGCGAATGGGACGTTGGATGAGTTGAACGCCGAGATCGGTATTGTCCGTACGTTGCTGCCTCCCGATCATGAATGGCAGGTGTTGCTGGGTAGGATACAGCGTGAGATGATGGCCGTGATGTCTCATGTGGCGACACCATCGGCGATCCGTGATCAGAATCCGAATCCGCTTCCCGATGATTTGACCGTCTTTTGTGAGTCCCATATCGATGATCTATCCGCCCAGATGGAGGATAACGGGTATTTTATCCTTCCGGGAGGCACACCTGTTTCGGCGCCCCTCCAATTGGCCC
>ENA-OPXV01000633-OPXV01000633.1-human-gut-metagenome-genome-assembly--contig:-NODE-633-length-10705-cov-1.200000_pt1 | contig 10705 bp, 8 predicted proteins | sample MGYA00241770_ERZ502044 | MGnify/ENA primary metagenome ERZ502044 (study PRJEB25962, sample SAMEA1965852) | human gut metagenome | biome: human gut; feature: human-associated habitat; material: faeces...
CTTTTTTTTCTTGTCCCTTTTTTGTTTTAAGCAGATGTCTTTGTTTAAAAAACTTTATTCCAATTCATCTGCGCACGATTTTATCTTATCCTTTCATTCCCTAAGAAGATGGAGTAGTTGTGATCTGTGGCGGATATAGGTGGATGAGAAGATTTAAAGTATAAACCGACCTATGAATTTCATCTTCCATCTTTTTTTTAGTAATTTTGCCCAATCAACTCAATAACAAATAAATAATGGATGAATTAAACAATGGGGAACAAGGGCAATATGTCGAACCCGGGAAAAATGAGAAGAAAAATAATACACGAAAAATTGTAAAAAGAACTTTGATTACGGCAGGACTAGCTTTGGCTGTATACATGGTATACTCCATCGTTTATCTGTTTATTTCGCCCGACCGTAATATTCAGCAGATCTATCTGGTGCCAGAGGATGCAGCGTTTATCATTCAGTCATCTGCTCCGATAGAAGACTGGGAAAAGTTTAGTGGAAGCGAAACCTGGCAATGTCTGAGAAAAGCGAAATCATTTGAAGAAGTTGCGAAGAGCGTGGAAAAGCTTGACTCGGTTGTCAAAAGCAATAAAGTACTGTTATCACTGGTCGGTCAGCGGGATCTGCTTATCTCACTTCATAAGACCCGCGCTACCGATTGGGATTTTCTGCTTATAGTAGATATGCAGAAAGCTTCTAAAATGGATTTATTGAAGGATCAGGTCGAAACAGTGCTGGCAATGTCCGGCTTTACCGTCACTAATCGAATGCATAATGGAATTAACATTCTTGAAATGCGTGATCCGGATACCCGTGATGTCTTTTATACTGCTTTTGTGGATAATCACCTGGTAGGCTCTTATACTTCCGGCCTTGTTGAATCTGCCATCAACTCCCGTAATAAGCCTAAGATCGGACTTGACCAGTCTTTTATTGAAACGGAAAAATTAGTTTCCGGTAAAGGGCTTGTCAGGGTATTTATCAACTATGCCCGTATTCCTCAGTTTATGTCCATTTATCTGGGAGCGAGAAATGAATATGTCGATCTGTTCAGTAATTCTATGAATTTTGCGGGCCTTTACCTGAATATGGATAAGGACCGGATGGAAGTGAAAGGTTATACGTTGAAGAAAGATTCGGTGGATCCTTATATCACTGCCTTGCTGAATTCGGGAAAGCATAAAATGAAAGCTCACGAGATTTTGTCCGGGCGAACGGCTCTTTATACAAATATCGGCTTCGATAGTCCGGTAACTTTCGTGAAGGAACTAGAGAACGCTCTGTCTGTTCATGATAAACTGTTGTATGACTCTTATCAGAGTTCGCGGAAAAAGATAGAAAGCCTGTTTGGTATTTCTCTGGAAGAGAACTTCCTGAGCTGGATGTCCGGAGAGTTTGCCATAACGCAATCCGAACCGGGCTTATTAGGACATGATCCTGAAGTGATTCTGGCTATTCGGGCAAAAAGCATCAAAGACGCCCGTAAGAATATGGAGTTTATTGAAAAGAAGATCAAACGCCGGTCTCCGGTTAAGATAAAGTCTGTTAATTATAAGGACTTTGAAATCAATTATGTTGAAATGAAAGGTTTCTTCCGTCTGTTCTTCGGAAAGCTGTTTGATAAATTTGAGAAGCCATATTATACTTATGTGGATGATTATGTCGTTTTCAGCAATAAACCGGCTTCCTTGCTTTCCTTTGTAGAAGATTACGAACAGAAGAATTTACTGAAGAATAATGCAGGATTTAAGGATGCTTATTCGTATATGAAATCAGGTTCCACAATCTTCTTGTATACAGATATGCACAAGTTCTACTCACAATTGAAACCTATGATGAATCCCGCTACATGGAATGAAATACAATCGAATAAAGATATCTTGTATTCATTTCCTTACTGGACGATGCAGGTAATCGGAGATAACAACCAAGCTTCTCTGCAGTATGTGATGGATTACCGTCCGTACGAGCCGGAAGAGGTGGTGGCCGTTGTCAGCGATGAGGAAGATCAGGATATGGATGAAGAAGCTGTGACCGAAAAGGAGCAGATGAGTGAGTTAAAGCGTTTCTATATTGAGAAGTTTGAAGGAAATGTTCTGCGTGAGTTCTATCCGGAAGGAGCATTGAAAAGCGAAGCGGAAGTGAAAGAGGGAAAACGTCACGGACGTTACCGTGAATATCACGAAAATGGAAAGCTCAAGCTTCGTGGGAAATATTCAAATAATCAGCCTAAAGGCACATGGAAGTATTACACCGAAGAAGGTGAATTTGAACGGAAGGAGAAGTTTTAAATGAACTTCTCCTGATTGGATATATATCTTATTTAATATTTTCTTCTGTGCTGGGACAAGAAGTTATCTATAAAGCGGACGATATAAACGACAGCAACTCCGGCTATGACCAATACGATAATACGACTCAACATAGTTTTTGATTTTATATTTGACAGGCACAAAGATAAATAAGATATATGATATATGGGATATCGGTATAAGAAAAAATAATTCAACCCTAGAACAGGGTTCTGAATAGTACTTTTATAAATTGCTGATTTCTAGCTATAAAGAAAAATATGAATAAAAAAGTGTCGAAAAGTTTTTGAGTTCTCGCAAAAAGCACTACCTTTGCATCCGCAAATAAGGATGGTTCCGTAGCTCAGCTGGATAGAGCAACGCCCTTCTAAGGCGTGGGTCAAGCGTTCGAATCGCTTCGGAATCACTGATGTAAACGTTGATTATTTAATAATAGTCAACGTTTTTCTTTTGTTTGGGGTACATCAATTTTATTGAATTCTGAGTGGTTTCATATTGCGATTATCCCCTATAAAACAGTAAATGTCCCCCTATGTCCCCCTTTGCTGTATACTATATTGATTTGATAAACAGGCAAATATTTGATTTAATTAAGAATATATTTATACCCCCTATTTTATAAAGCAACTCCCATTATTATTCCTACATTTGCATTCAGAGATTCGTCTCTTTAGTTGGGAAACATAAACCTTTTGTTCATGAAGCATTTACGACAAACTGTACTTTTTATATTGTTAGGATTCTTATTGACTGCTTGTCATCATACAGCCGACCGATTGTTATCTATCGAACAATTGATCAAGCTGAAACCGGACAGCGCTCTTTCTTTACTTCGCCAAATTCAGTATCCGGAGAAGCTGTCGGATTCAAATAGGGCTTTGTATGCATTGCTAATGACTCAGGTGATCAATCAGTCATCTGATGAGGAGCATAAAAGTGATTCACTTATATCTGTTGCAATTGATTATTATAAAGGAACCACGGACTCTGTTCATGCGGCACTGGCTTATTATAATGCCGGTCTGGTAGCAATGGATAATGAAGATTCGGAAGCTTCCCTGCATAATTTCCTAAAGACAATCGATTGGTTGGGAGAGAGTGATAACGATGAACTTCAGTTCATGGTCAGGTATAAAATGAGTCGTCTTTTCAACTTGCGACTGATTCCTGATGAGGAACTACGGTTGGGGAAGGCAGCGTTACCTTATGCCGAACGGACAGGCAACCCTTTGTATATCTGTGCACTGTTGCCGTATATCACTCACGGATTTATGCAGACAAATCAACTGGATAGCGCCTATAAATATTCTGTGCAAGCGATACAACTGGCTGAGAAAGAGAACTTGGTCCGGGCATTATCACATATTTATTCACAGCATGTCCATCTTTGCATGGCGATGAAGGACTATAAACAGGCGTTGATGTATCGCGATAAAGATTTGGCTATTCTATTTGAACTTTTCGGAGAGGAAAATGAATATATCTATGATCATTATATAAATAAGGCAAACACACTGACTGAACTGCATCAGTATGATTCTGCTTTCTACTACATTAATAAAGCGGTGGAAGATACAACAGATATACAATATACAACTCGAAAGTCTTTGGCTAAGGCTGAAATTTATGCTGCTACCGGGCAGATGGATTCGGCATATTATTATATGAACCGACATGCTGACTTGCGGGATAGGCTCATAGAGGAGAGAGATAAGGAAGGCTTACTGACTTTGCACCGGAATTATCACAATGATGAATTGAAAAAAGCTAATACCCGTCTCTGGCAACAGGCGGTAGAAAGGAAGCTGCAACTGTATGTTGTGACTATTGTTTGTTGCCTGGCGATTTTGTTAGGGGGGTGCATCTACTTCTTTTTATATAAAAGGAAACAACAGGAAGTATTGCGTCAGAAAGGACAGATTGCTCATCAGCAGGAGTTGTTGAAGTACCGTGAAATAGAAAAACTACAGGCAGAAAAAGACTTGTCGGAAGCTAAGGAAAGGGAAGCGCAGATTCGGGAGAAAGAGGCTTTACTAAAGGTTGAGTTCTTTAATCGCCTTAATGAAACTTGTATTCCTGTGATTGAAAATCCGAAGACCCAGCAGAATATAATGCTCAAGAATGAGGACTGGAAAGTAATATTCAAGAATGCCAACAGTATCTTCCTGAATTTTACAGAACGTCTGAAGAATCAGTATCCTGCACTGAATGAGGAGGATTTGCGGTATTGCTGTATGGTGAAAATGCAGTTTTCGCAGACTGATATTGCTAAGATCATGCATCTGGAGAAAGATTCGGTGAAGAAAAGACTGAAAAGAATTCGTACCGAAAAGATGGGGATAGCGCAGGAAACGACATTGGAGGCTGTGCTTCGGGACTTTTAAATGATTAAGAATGAGAATGAAATAATTTGTTAAACCAAACATTAGAATTATGAAACAAACACTGAGTTTTCATAGTCCGATCATTGCTTCTACACAGAGCAAGGTGGATGTAGAAGCTTTTGAGAAGAGTACAGATGCTTTTGAAAAGGGAGAGCACTTACAGTCTTTTTATCTGTTGCTGGATTATATTGATCCGGAGTTACGCAGCAAATTTGGTAATGCGGAAGGAACGGAGTTTGCTGTGCCTCATGGTTCCATTATGGTCTATCTGAAGCTGGAGGGTGACCAACTGAATATTACAGCTCCGTTTTTGTTGCTGCCGGAAAAGGGAAGGATACCTTTGCTGCAGCAGGTGGCAGCTTTGAATCTGACAGAACTGACATTAGCATGTATCTCTTTGCAGAATGATAAGTTGTTCTTTGACTTTCATTGTCCGGTGGCTTTATGTAATCCTTACAAGATATACTATGTGCTTGAGGAAATTTGCCGGATAGGAGATAAATATGATGATGAATTTGTGACTAAGTTCAAGGCCGAGCGTATTTATGAACCCAAAATTACTCCATACGATGATGAAACGGTAGATAAGGTATACGAAGCTCTTCAGCAGACCTGCAAGGAATGTATGGACGCTGTAAAATACTTTGAGACAGAACGAAAGTATGGTTATGCCTGGAATATATTATCCAGTACGCTTCTTAAAATATGCTATTTTGTCTGTCCGCAGGGGCAACTGCTGAATGATCTTGATAAAGCGATTACAGATCACGGACGCGAGGATATGCCATTGCCGGAGATCGTATCCCGTACCAAATCTGTTGTCACACGCCTTCAGGAAATGACGAAGGAGCAACTGGCTGCCGATCTTTACTTTGTTGAAACTTTCATTTCGGACAGACGCCGTTCCGTACTGAAAAACATTCAGGATAACTTTGAAGATACATACGAGAAAGCTGGCTCGGCATTGGAATCAGGTGACTTCATCGTTTGCTGCTTGCTTATTATTAATAAGTTCTATGAATTGTACTATTATAATAATGTGCAGAATGATGTGAATGCGGTAGTTGCGAAAGCTATGAAGGCTACCTCTGCCATGTCATGGGAAGAAGCTGCTCCGATATTATATGAAGCGATGGACAATATCATGGAAGGAGAACTGGATGTAGATGATGACGAAGAAGGTGGTGACGAAGACGGAGAAATAATGGGCTTCGACATGTCACAACTACAACAGATGCAACAGGAAATGATGCAGCAGGCGATGCAGAATATCGATATGGAGCAAATACAGAAGATGCAGCAACTTGCTATGGAGAATATGCAAAAGATGATGGCCGGTATGTATGGCAACAATAACAATACGGAAGAGGACACTAACAAATAAAGAACAAGACTATGGAACAGAATATATACAATGCCATTTATAAAGTGAATCATGCCGGTGGCTGCGGCAGTTGTTTTTATCTGAAACAATATGATCTGTTTGTTACCAATTATCATGTAGTAGAGGGATTCCGTCAGGTAGCGATCCAGGATAATGATAAGAATTCGTTTCTGGCCAGGGTCGTTATGGTAAATTCCGTATTGGATATTGCTTTGCTGTCGGTGGAAGGGGATTTTTCTGCTCTTCCGGATATCCGGTTATCGGAGTTGAAAGAAGTCGCGATCGGACAGAAGATAAACGTGGCCGGCTATCCGTTTGGTATGCCGTTCACAGTGACTGAAGGTACGGTTTCTTCTCCCAGACAGCTGATTAACAACAGTTATTATATTCAGACAGATGCTGCGGTCAATCCGGGAAATAGCGGAGGTCCCATGTTCAATGAACGTGGTGAATTGATCGCCATTACCGCCAGTAAGATCACCGATGCGGATAATATGGGATTTGGTATCCCTGTGGATACACTGAAAAAGGTACTGGAGAATATAGAAAGTCTGGACCGCTCTGTTTTTAATGTGCAGTGTAATAGTTGCGATGAATTCATTTCCGAAGAAGATGAATATTGCCCTTGTTGCGGTGACAAGTTGCCGGAAGAAATCTTTAAAGAGAGGGGACTGACCGATCTGGCTGTATTCTGCGAAGAAGCCATTGAAGCGATGGGAATCAATCCGGTATTGGCACGTGTGGGATATGAAGGCTGGAAATTCTATAAGGGAAGTTCGGAGATACGTATGTTTGTGTACGACCGTTCTTATTTGTTTGCCACCTCTCCGCTGAATATTCTGCCAAAAAAGAATCTGGAACCTGTGCTGACCTATTTACTTCAGACAGAGATTGCTCCTTATCGTTTCGGACTGGATGGAAATCAGATTTATCTTTCTTATCGTGTGCATATATCTGATATATTCTCCGATTATTCGGAAAATGTCAAGACGAATCTGACCCATCTGGCTTTCAAGGCAGATGATCTGGATAATTATCTGGTGGATACTTTTGGCTGTGAGTTTTCCGAATATGCTAATAAAAACGCTATCTGACCAATAACTAAACTATTTGAATATCACTCCTTTCGCTGAATCATTGAGGCGGAAGGAGTGTCTTTTTTCCTCCCTGCCGGACACTCGCAAATCTATTTTTACGAAGAATAACGAACGTTATATAGGTTTCAAAAAGCTCAAAAAAGGTAAAATGATGTTGCGATTCTCTGTTATTACTTATACTTTTGGACGATTAACAACTAAAAAACACAATAAAGTTATGAAGAAATTGATTTTTTTATTTGCATTTTGCCTTACTGTGACTAACATTTTCGCTCAAACTGACCCTAGCCAATTGAAAAAAGAAGGAAGCGACGCTTTTAATGCCAAGAACTATCCCGTAGCTTATGCTAAATTCAGTGAGTATCTGAAACAAACGAATAACCAGGATTCTGCAATCGCTTATTACTGTGGTATGGCTGCAGATGAAGTGAAAAAGTATGCAGAAGCTGTGACTTTCTTTGATATTGCTATTCAAAAGAAATTCAATATAGGTAATGCTTATGCCCGTAAAGCGCTGGCACTGGATGCTATGAAGAAGACTGACGAGTATGTTGCTACCTTGGAAGAAGGTCTGAAAGTAGACCCGGACAATAAAACAATGATTAAGAACTATGGTCTCCACTACCTGAAAGCAGGTATTGCTGCGCAGAAAGCCGGAAAAGCTGAAGAAGCAGAAGAATGCTTTAAGAAAGTGATTCCTTTGGATCATAAAACATATAAAACCAATGCTTTGTATAGCCTGGGCGTTTTATGCTATAACGACGGTGCGAATATCCTGAAAAAGGCTGCTCCTCTGGCAAACTCTGATGCAGACAAATATGCTGCAGAAAAGGAAAAGGCAGATGGCAGATTTAAAGAAGCTATAGGTTACTTGGAAGAAGCTACCAAAGTTTCTCCGGAAGATACAAAGTCTAAAACTATGCTTTCTCAAGTGCAAGCAGCTATGAAGTAAACTACCAATTCCAGATAGAAAGGGTTGCCGGGGAACATTTTGGCAACCCTTTTTTATTGCTTTTTTTTTTGAATGATCTACTTTTTGCGTACTTTTGCTTTCCCAAAAAGAAAGACTTTATGCAATTATATACAAGAGAAGAAACGATTCGGAAAATAAACCATTTAGGGCAATCCTGCCGGCCTTTTATTTTTATTATTAATTATTTGCAGGATGCATCTTATATAGAAGAAGTTGCCTCTGTTGACCCTTCTGAAGTAGTATATAACCTGAATGGGTTTACCAACCAATCTTCATCGAAGGATGTGCTTTCTTGTTTTGAAGAACCTGTCCACTGGAATTCTTATCCCGAATCTTTCGATAGTTACCGTCGGTCATTTGATATCGTTCAACGGAATATATTTGCCGGAAACAGCTTTCTGACCAATCTGACATGCCGCACGCCGATAGAGACGAACCTTAGTCTGAAAGATATTTTCTTCCGTTCAAAAGCAATGTATAAATTGTGGGTCAGGGATCAGTTCACAGTTTTCTCTCCCGAGATATTTGTCAGAATCCAACAGGGAAAAATCAGTTCTTATCCGATGAAAGGTACTCTTGATGCATCATTGCCTTCGGCTGTCCGGCAACTGATGGATGATCCGAAAGAGGCTGCCGAACATGCTACTATCGTAGATTTGATCCGCAATGATTTAAGCATAGTGGCCGATCGGGTATCTGTGTCCCGATACAGGTATATTGATAAGTTGCAGACGAATCGCGGAACTATTCTTCAGACGAGTTCTGAAATACAGGGAACCTTGCCGGATAATTATCGGGAAAATCTGGGACACATTCTTTTCAAACTCTTGCCTGCCGGTTCTATCACCGGTGCTCCCAAGAAAAAGACGATGCAGATTATCAGTGAAGCCGAGACGTATGAGAGAGGATTCTATACGGGTGTGATGGGGTATTTCGACGGAAGTAGCCTTGATAGTGCCGTTATGATACGTTTTGTGGAGCAGGAAGGCGACAGAATGTATTTTAAGAGCGGAGGTGGAATAACCTGCCGTAGTGAAGTGGAAAGTGAATATCATGAAATGAAACAAAAAGTATATGTGCCAATTTATTGAAACGATTCGCATAGAAGACGGACAGGTTTATAATCTGTCGTATCACACAGCGCGCATGAACCGGACTCGTGCCGCTTTTTGGAAAGAAGCGGCTCCCATTGATTTGTCCGGCTTTATATCTCCTCCGTCTCTGTCCGGTATCTGGAAGTGCCGGATTGTGTACGGTAAGGAAATCGAAGAGGTCGGATACACTCCTTATCAAATGAGAATGGTTTCTTCCTTGCGTCCGGTTGCTTCGGACACTATTGATTATAGTTACAAGAGTACCAATCGGGAAGAATTGAATGATCTGTTTGCCCGGAGAGGGAAGGCAGACGATATTCTGATAGTGAAAGACGGATATCTGACTGATACCTCCATTGCCAACATAGCGCTGTATGACGGACATACATGGTATACTCCGGCTCATCCCTTGCTTCAGGGGACGAAGCGTGCGGAACTGTTGGATAATCGGTTCATAGTGGAGAAAGATATCCGGCAGGCGCAATTGGGCGATTACTCCCATATCATGTTGTTCAATGCGATGATAGACTGGAAACGGCTCATCATACCTGTCAATGAAAAATATTTTATTCTATAACTAAAATTAACGGAAATATATACAGAACCGTTGAACAAAGCCTCTTTTTAATCTGTTATATTTATGTGTTTTTCATAGTATTAGATAAAGATTAATTAAAAGAGATTGTACTTCACTTGTGAAAGCTTAGAGTACATCAGAAGCAGAAGAGTCTGTTTTTTTGATAAATGTGTTAGAGCATCGGTTTTACCAGGCCGATGCTTTTTTTATGTCCTTTTGTTGCGTTTTGTAGTTTATATGAAATAAAATTTGTACGTTTGTAGGGTAATAATAGAAAATGATGAAGATGAACATACCCGTTATCTTTCAGTTTTTAAAAGATCTTTCTGCGAATAATAATCGTGAGTGGTTCAATGAGCATCGGTCAGAATATGAAGTAGCCCGTGCCGAGTTTGATAACTTTCTGGCAACAGTAATCGCCCGCATTTCTTTGTTCGATGAAACAATCCGGGGAATCCAGCCCAAAGATTGTACCTATCGTATTTATCGGGATACCCGCTTCTCTGCGGATAAGACACCCTATAAGATACATTTTGGCGGTTTTAGTCAAGGCCTAGGGCAAGAAGTCCGATCATTGCGGATACTATGTGCATCTGCAGCCTGACGGAAGTATGCTTGCCGGAGGAAGCTTGTGTTTGCCTCCCAATGTACTGAAAGCTGTCCGCCAAGCCATTTATGACAATGTGGAAGAGTATATCTCCATTGTAGAAGACCCCGAATTCAAAAAATATTTTCCTGTAGTGGGAGAGGACTTCATGAAAACAGCTCCCAAGGGATTCCCGAAAGATTTTAAATATATTGATTATCTGAAGTGCAGACAGTTTGTCTGTTCTTATCTTGTTCCCGATGATTTTTTCACTCGGGCAGACACGATGGAGCAGATAGAGAAA
>ENA-OPXV01000657-OPXV01000657.1-human-gut-metagenome-genome-assembly--contig:-NODE-657-length-10424-cov-1.266082_pt1 | contig 10424 bp, 9 predicted proteins | sample MGYA00241770_ERZ502044 | MGnify/ENA primary metagenome ERZ502044 (study PRJEB25962, sample SAMEA1965852) | human gut metagenome | biome: human gut; feature: human-associated habitat; material: faeces...
GCGCAAAGCAACTTCTTCCATCTGGTCGTAGTCTACACGGCCGGTTTCCTGATTCAGATTGTATTCGCAAGGAGTGTAGATAATGCCGGAAGTGTTTACTAATGAACCGTGAGAAAGGTGTCCGCCGTGTGCGAGGTTTAATCCCATAAACTTGTCGCCTGGATTCAAAACAGCCAGAAATACGGCTGCATTGGCTTGTGCTCCTGAATGCGGTTGTACGTTTGCCCATTCGGCACCGAAGATTTCTTTCAGGCGGTCGATAGCGATTTGTTCGCTTTGGTCAACTACTTCACAACCTCCGTAGTAACGTTTGCCCGGATAACCTTCTGCGTACTTGTTAGTCAGGCAAGAACCCATTGCCTGCATTACCTGGTCACTTACAAAGTTTTCAGATGCAATCAGCTCGATACCTTTCAGCTGACGTTGGTGCTCTTTTTCGATGATGTCGAAAATTAAGTCGTCTCTTTTCATTCTTTTTATAAGTAATATTAAATTTTTAATTCGAGATACCTATTTTAAGCGCACAAAGTTAGTGAAAATAAATAAAGAACGAAGGAACTATAAGAAAAATGTTAGTAAATGGAGGAAATTAATAGATAATGGATAATTTATCGTACGGAATGAATAGGAGGTGTCTGTTTTTGCCGGTTGCCGACTATCAAAAGTTCATCAGCCGGCTGTCGGATGTTCTTTAAAGAATGAATCCGAACGAGAAACTTAATGCGCTGTCGCGGCGGCGGAAAATGATAGGGCTGACTCCCGTGCTGCCGTCTGAATTGATATTGTCATAAACGATGGATTTGGAGATATTTCCTATCCCCTGTTCGTAGCGGAAGTCGAAAAAGATGCGGGAGATATTGACGCCGACACCGATCACGACGCTGACATTGAGCGGATACAGCTTTTCATGAATCCCTTTCTGGTCGAAGTTTGTGAAAGTGATTTCGTTCTGCTTTCCCCATAGATACCGGAGTTTTGGACCGGCAAAGATAGACATTCCGTATGGTCCTTTTTTCACTACGTTATATCCGTAGAGAATAGGGAAGTCGATACTGTGAAGTACGGACTGTACCGAAGCATAATCGGGTTCGATGGCAGGGTGTTGCGAACCGAGTTTGTCAAAGGTGATCTCGCCTTTGCTGACATTATAGGATGCTTCCGGCTGAATGAAATGCTTCTTTATATTAAAGCGCATGAAGATCGCGCCAAAATAGCCGATCTTATAATTATTTTGTACTTCGTCGATCGTTACGTCTTTGATTTTCAATTCGGATACCATAAACATGGAAGAATTAAATCCGGCTTTGATACCAAAGTTGATTTTCTTTGTGTTGGGACGTTCCACTTTATCTGCGTTACGATCTTGGGCGAAAGCTGTGCAAGCTATCGCCATCCAACCGAAAAGAATTATGTTGCGCAGTATATTCATGGCAGTACTTTTTTCTTTATTTCTTCTTTTCTACACTCCAGCCGAATTTCCCTATTTTTTCTCCCAGGTCGTAATATCCTCCGTGCACATATACCAGCGGGTTCGCTTCCGCCAGTTCGAACTTGCCGGTTTCGGGATTCAGGTTCCGGTCGTCTGCACGGATGTTTACCACATCGGCGATAAACATATCATGCGAACCGAGCGAAACAATTTCCTTCACGCGACATTCGATGCAGAGGGGAGACTCTTCGATCAGCGGTGCGCTGACTACGGTGCAGCGTCCCGGAGTGAGTTTCATCTCTTCGAATTTACGATAATTCCGTCCCGAACGTACTCCGCACCAGTCGGTAGGGAACGCCATGTCTTTAGTTGTCAGATTGATGACGAACTCCATATTCTTCTTGATGATGTCGTAGGAGTGTCGTTCCGGTCGTACGGATATATAGCACATGGGCGGGTTTGTACAAATCGTACCCGTCCATGCTACTGTTATAATATTATATTCACTTTCATCTTTTCCGCAACTCACCAATATGGCAGGCAGCGGATAGATCATCGTTCCCGGTTTCCAGTCTTGTTTCAATTTAATAAAAAATTAAGAATGAGGAATGGAGAAACGAGAGGATGGTGATTTCCTCGCGTTTCTGTTCTTTCTCGCAATAATGGCACTTCACGATGCAATTATCCTTGTCAATCACATGAAATAACGTAGGCATAGGTTCATTGTTCGTGATACATTTCGGATTGGCGCATTTTACGATGCCGTGCAGCTCGTCCGGCATTCTGACTTCTTTCTTTTCAACGACTTCATAGTCGCGGATAATGTTCAGTTTTACGTAAGGTGCTACTACCGATATGCGGTTGATTTCTTCGTCGCAGAAAAACTTGTCGGCGATTTTGATAATGCCTTTTTTCCCTAGCTTTTTGCTGTCGAGGTTGAAGCCGATGGTGATGTTACACTTCATTTGCTCCACGCCCAGAAGTTGTACGACAGTAAAGAGTTTTTCTGATGGGATATGGTCAATCACTGTCCCGTTTTTCAGGGCAGCTACTTGCAATGCTTGTTTATTTTCGCTCATAATAAAATATCGTTTTTAACGTCCTCTAATGTGATACCTAACACGTCGCAAAGGATGGCTTCACGGGCATACAGACCGTTTTGCGCCTGTTGGAAATAATATGCTTTCGGGTTGTTGTCCACGTCGTAAGCAATCTCGTTGACACGGGGCAGCGGGTGCAGGATGCGGAGATTCGGACGGGTGTTTTCCAGCATCTTGTTGCGCAGGATATATACATTTTTCACTCGTTCGTATTCCATCAGGTCGGTGAAGCGTTCACGTTGCACACGGGTCATATACAGGATGTCGGCATCAGCGATAATTTCTTCGGTAAATTCGGTATGTTCAATGTATTTGATCTGATGCTCTTTGCAGTATAGCTTATATTCTTCCGGCATTTTCAGTTCATCGGGGGCGATGAAGTGGAATGTAGGATTGAAGTGGCGCATAGCCATCAGTAGTGAGTGGACGGTGCGGCCGTATTTCAAGTCTCCCACCAGAAAGATGTTCAGATTTTCCAGTGTTCCCTGAGTTTTGTAGATGGAGTAGAGGTCGAGCATCGTTTGTGACGGGTGCTGGTTGGCTCCGTCTCCTGCATTGACGATGGGCACAGGGGCTACTTCGCTGGCATATCGGGCAGCTCCTTCGAGATAGTGTCGCATGACGATGATATCCGCATAGCTGCTAACCATCATGATCGTGTCTTTGAGTGTTTCTCCTTTTGAGGAGCTGGTTGCTTTCGGATCAGTAAATCCGATGACGCGTGCGCCGAGGCGATTGGCTGCTGTTTCGAAACTCAGACGGGTACGGGTGGAAGGTTCAAAGAACAGGGTTGCTACTACCTTACCTTGCAATAACCGGCGGTTGGGGTTCATTTCAAACTGCTTCGCCATTTCGAGCATGTAGAGGATTTTTTCTTTAGAATGTTCGGCAATGGTTACTAAACTTCTGTTTTCCATTTTGTTATCTTTTATGTGGATAGAACTTGTTTTACCGGAGTGTAAAGGTACGAAGAAAATGTAAAATACAAACTTTTTTTCTCTTTTTATTCGTTTTTCGGTTGGTTTTAAAATATCAAATAAATCAAAAACTCGTTTGCTGTATGCTATATTTTATCTACCTTTGCGGCTTAATTATAAGCATCTTTTTTAAGCTAGAAGAAACATGATTCGAAAAATAATAAACGTTCTTTGGGTATTGTTGGCAGTTGCTTTAATAGCTATCGTAGTAGTTTTTGTGTCTATCTCTAAAGGCTGGATTGGCTATATGCCTCCTGTGGAAGAACTGGAAAACCCCAATTATAAATTTGCTACCGAGGTTTTCTCGGAAGACGGGAAAGTACTGGGTACATTCTCGATGGAAAAAAACAATCGTGTGTACAGCAGCTATGCCGATCTTTCTCCCAATATCATTCATGCGCTGATTGCGACGGAGGATGTTCGCTTTGCCGAACATTCCGGTATTGATGCGAAGGCACTTTTTCGTGCTATCGTCAAGCGTGGATTATTGTTGCAGAAAAGTGCGGGTGGAGGTAGTACGATCTCACAACAGCTGGCAAAACAGTTGTTTACGGAAAAGGTGGCAAGCAATACTATGCAGCGTCTGTTGCAGAAACCGATCGAATGGGTGATTGCCGTAAAACTGGAACGTTACTATACGAAAGAAGAGATTCTGACAATGTATCTTAATAAGTTCGACTTCCTGAATAATGCTGTAGGTATAAAGACAGCCGCATCTACTTATTTCGGCTGTGAACCCAAAGATTTGAAAATAGAGCAGGCAGCGATGCTGGTGGGAATGTGTCAGAATCCGTCCCGTTATAATCCGGTATCCAGAAATCCGAAAATCCGTGAGAATGCGCTGGGACGTCGTAATGTCGTACTGCGTCAGATGGAAAAAGCCGGCTACATCTCGGATGCGGAGTGTGATTCTCTGCAGGCACTTCCGCTGAAACTGGCATATACCCGTGTAGACCACAAAGAAGGTCTGGCAACCTATTTCCGCGAATATCTTCGTGGTGTGATGACCGCCAAGAAACCGGTTAAGAGCGAGTACCGCGGCTGGCAGATGCAGAAGTATTATGAAGATTCACTTTCATGGGAAACAAATCCGTTGTACGGCTGGTGCGCCAAATAAAAAGAAAGACGGATCGAATTATAATATCTATACGGATGGCCTGAAGATTTATACCACCATCAATTCGCATATGCAGCAATACGCTGAGGATGCTATCAAAGAACATTTAGGCGACTTCTTGCAACCTCTGTTCTTTAAAGAAAAACAAGGAAGTAAGAACGCTCCGTATGCAAGGGCATTGCCGCAGGCGCGGGTGGAAGAATTGCTGACCAGAGCCATGAAACAAACCGAACGTTATAATGTAATGAAGTCGGCGGGTGCTTCTGAACAGGAGATTCGCAAAGCATTCGATACTCCTCAGGAAATGTCTGTTTTCACTTGGGCAGGTGAGAAGGATACGATTATGACTCCGATGGACTCTATTCGCTATTACAAACACTTCCTGCGTACAGGATTCATGTCGATGGACCCGATGACCGGATATGTGAAGGCGTATGTTGGAGGACCGAATTATACATATTTCCAATATGACATGGCAATGGTGGGACGCCGTCAGGTAGGTTCTACTATCAAGCCGTATCTGTATACACTGGCGATGGAGAACGGATTTTCACCTTGTGATCAGGTGCGTCATGTAGAACAAACGCTGATTACCGAAACAGGAGAGGCATGGACTCCCCGAAACGCCAATAATAAACGTTATGGTGAAATGGTGACTCTGAAATGGGGACTGGCCAATTCGGATAACTGGATTTCGGCTTACCTGATGGGTAAACTGAATCCTTATAACCTTGTAAGGCTGATTCATAGTTTTGGTGTACGAAACAAGGCGATCGACCCTGTTGTTTCACTTTGTCTGGGTCCCTGCGAAATTTCTGTCGGTGAAATGGTAAGCGCATATACAGCTTTTGCCAATAAGGGGATTCGGGTAGCTCCGTTATTCGTCACCCGCATTGAAGATAGTGACGGCAATGTGCTTTCTACGTTTGCACCGCAGATGGAAGAAGTTATCAGTGTTTCGAGCGCATACAAGATGTTGGTAATGCTTCGTTCCGTTATCAATGAAGGAACAGGCGGACGTGTTCGCCGTTACGGAATTACGGCCGATATGGGCGGTAAAACAGGTACGACCAATGATAACTCGGATAGCTGGTTTATGGGCTTTACTCCATCATTGGTGTCCGGTTGCTGGGTAGGAGGTGATGAACGTGACATCCACTTTGGTACAATGACTTATGGACAAGGGGCTGCCGCCGCATTGCCTATCTGGGCAACTTATATGAAGAAAGTCTACGATGACCCGACTTTGGGATACAGCCAGACGGAAACGTTTAAACTGCCCGAAGGTTTTGACCCTTGTGCCGGTTCGGAAACACCGGACGGAGAAGTCTTCGAAGAAACGGGACTGGACGATTTGTTTAATTAAACCTCTCATCGTGCATAAATGTATCATTTGTATCGGAAGTAACTACAACCGGAAAGAGAATCTTCTTCTGGCTCGCAGGAGACTGGTGGATTTGTTTCCTACCATCCGCTTTACGTCTGAACAGGAGACACGCCCTTTGTTTTTCAGAAGTCCGGCATTGTTCTCCAATCAGGTGGCGATGTTCTTCTCGGAAGCGGAGGAGGAAAGAGTGCGCAAGGAGCTGAAAGCTATCGAGCAGTCCGCCGGGCGTCGTCCGGAGGATAAGAAGGAAGAAAAAGTCAGTCTGGATATTGATTTGCTCTCTTTCGATGACCGGGTGTTGAAGCCGGAAGACCTGAAAAGAGAGTATGTTGTGAAAGGATTAGAAGAATTAAAATACAATCAGATATGAAATTTCTGGGAATAATACCTGCCCGCTACGCATCCACCCGTTTCCCTGCGAAACCATTGGCTATGCTGGGGGGGAAGACGGTGATACAGCGTGTATACGAACAAGTAGCGGGCATCTTGGATGATGCTTATGTGGCTACCGATGACGAACGTATTGAAGCTGCCGTAAAAGCATTCGGAGGAAAAGTAGTCATGACTTCCATTGATCATAAAAGTGGTACCGACCGCTGCTATGAGGCGTGCACAAAGATCGGGGGCGACTTTGATGTGGTAGTCAATATACAGGGGGACGAACCTTTCATCCAGCCTTCCCAGCTGAATGCTGTAAAGGCTTGTTTCGAAGACCCTACCACGCAGATTGCTACGTTGGTGAAGCCTTTCACAGCCGATGAACCGTTTGCCGTACTGGAGAATGTCAACTCCCCGAAAGTGGTGCTCAACAAGAATTGGAACGCACTTTATTTCAGCCGTTCCATCATACCTTTTCAGCGCAATGCCGATAAGGAAGACTGGCTGAAGGGACATACCTATTACAAACATATCGGTCTGTACGCTTATCGCACGGAAGTATTGAAGGAGATCACCGCTCTACCGCAATCCTCTCTGGAGTTGGCAGAATCACTCGAACAGTTGCGCTGGCTGGAGAATGGATATAAAATAAAGGTAGGCATCAGTGACGTGGAAACGATCGGTATCGACACACCGCAGGATCTGAAACATGCAGAAGAATTTTTGAAGAACAGAAGCTGATTTATGGATCGTACGATACAACCTGAAATACAAGCCCTGAAAAATTTCCATATCCTTTCTCCCGTCCGGACTACTTTGCCGAACGGTGTCCCGTTGACGGTTGTCAATGCCGGTGAACAGGAGGTGGTCCGTATGGATATTCTTTTTGCCGGAGGGCGCTGGCAACAGTCGCAGAAGTTGCAGGCGCTGTTTACAAACCGGATGCTACGCGAAGGCACGCAGAAGTATACGGCGGCAACCATTGCAGAGAAACTGGATTATTATGGTTCATGGCTCGAACTGTCCAGTTCGTCGGAGTATGCTTATATCACTGTCTACTCGTTGAACAAGTATCTGGCAAAAACGCTGGAAGTCGTGGAATCCATGATTAAGGAACCTGTGTTTCCGGAGAAAGAACTGCATACCATCCTGGATACGAATATCCAGCAATATCTGGTCAATACTTCTAAAGTAGACTTCCTTGCACACCGTGGCCTGTTACAGGCGCTTTACGGGACACAGCATCCATGCGGGCAAATTGTAGTGGAGGAGGATTATCATGCCATTACACCGGAAGTACTCCGTGACTTCTACGGACGGCATTATCATTCGGGCAACTGTTCCATTTTCCTGTCGGGTAAGGTGACGGAAGATATCATCCGCCGGGTGACCGGTGCTTTCGGGACTCCTTTCGGACAATATCAGCTGAAAGCATCAAAACCGATATTTTCATTCGTTGCCGTTCCCGAAAAACGAATATTCATAGAGCGTGAAGACGCTTTGCAAAGTGCGGTGAAGATGGGATGTACCACCATTACCCGTCAGAATCCTGACTATCTGAAATTACGCGTACTGATGACGCTGTTCGGAGGATACTTTGGCAGCCGTCTGATGTCTAATATCCGTGAAGAGAAAGGATATACTTATGGGATTTCTGCCGGAATTATGTTCTATCCGGATAGCGGTTTGCAGGGAATCTCGACCGAAACGGATAATGAATACGTGGAACCGCTGATACAGGAAGTATATAATGAGATAGACAAACTACACCGGGAGCCTGTTCCTATGGAAGAACTGACGATGGTGCGCAACTATATGCTGGGCGAAATGTGCCGGAGCTACGAATCGCCTTTTTCGCTGGCGGATGCGTGGATTTTTATTGCTACTTCGGGGCTGGATGACCAGTATTTCTCCCGTTCTTTGCAGGCTGTAAATGAGGTGACACCTCAGGAAATACAGGAATTGGCACAGCGCTATTTGTGCAAAGAGACATTAAAAGAGGTCATTGCTGGTAAAAAGTTGTCATAATTTGCTTTCCGGTATGGCACTTTTTGGGAGAGAAGTTGTATCTTTGTCCAAACTGTAATTTTAATGAGTAACGAGTAAAACTAATGAGGAAATATCTATATACTACACTTTTTTTGACTCTTCTTGCACAGGGAGGAGTGATGGCACAAGATAACAATACCAGCAAAGGTGGGTTCTTCGGAAAGTTGAAAGACACATTCTCTACAGAAATAAAAATCGGAAATTATACTTTCAAAGATGGTAGCGTCTATACAGGAGAGATGAAAGGACGCAAACCGAACGGAAAAGGGAAAACGGTCTTTAAAAATGGGGATGTCTACGAAGGGGAATATATCAAAGGAAAACGTGAAGGCTACGGAATCTATTCTTTTCCGGATGGAGAGAAGTACGAAGGTCAGTGGTTCCAGGATCAGCAACACGGAAAAGGAATCTATTATTTTATGAATAATAACCGTTATGACGGAATGTGGTTCCAGGATTATCAGCATGGTGCCGGAACGATGTATTATCATAATGGCGACTTATACGTGGGCAACTGGGCGAACGACAAGCGTGAAGGCGAAGGTACTTATACGTGGGCGAATGGTGCTAAATACAGCGGTCACTGGAAGAATGACAAGAAGAACGGCAAAGGCACCATGAACTGGGACGACGGCTGCAAGTACGACGGTGACTGGAAAGATGATGTACGTCATGGAAAAGGCGTATTCGAATATACTAACGGAGATAAGTACGATGGTGACTGGGCAGATGACATCCAGCACGGAAAAGGTACTTATTTTTTCCATACGGGAGATCGCTACGAAGGTTCTTATCTTTTGGGAGAACGTACCGGAGAAGGCGTTTACTATCATGCCAATGGAGATAAATATGTAGGAAACTTCAAAGACGGTATGCAGGATGGAAAAGGTACCTTCACGTGGGCAAACGGTGCTGTGTATGAAGGTGACTGGAAAAACAATAAACGCGAAGGCAAAGGTATCTATAAATGGAGTAACGGGGATGTTTACGAAGGAGACTGGAAGAATAATCGTCCTCACGGTCAGGGCTCTCTGAAAACCGTTGCCGGTATGCAATATAAAGGTGGTTTCGTAGACGGACTGGAAGACGGACAAGGCGTTCAGATCGACAAAGACGGTAACCGCTTCGAAGGCTTCTTCAAACAAGGAAAGAAAGATGGCCCTTTTGTGGAAACAGATAAAGACGGAAAGGTGATCAAAAAAGGAACCTATAAAATGGGAAGACTTCTTTAAAAGAAAGAATTATAGATAAATAAGAAAGCCGGCTAAATTCAAGTTTAGCCGGCTTTCTTTATCTTATCCTTTACTCATCATTCTTCATTTAGATGATATATTGTGAACTGATGGACTCGTTATTCATTACCCGCTTGATTGTTTCTGCAAACATATCAGCGATGCTCAGTTGTTTCACTTTCGCGCATTTCTTAGCGTAAGGGATACTGTCTGTAAATACCATTTCAGTCAATCCGGATTCCTGCACACGGAAAGAAGCAGGGTCAGACATTACACAGTGGCTGGCAATAGCGCGTATGGATTTGGCTCCGGCTTCCATCATGATATTGGCAGCTTTGGTGATGGTGCCTGCTGTATCTACGATGTCATCGATCAATACTACGTTTTTGTCTTTCACATCACCGATGATTTGCATGGAAGCTACTTCATTGGCTTTTTCACGTGACTTGTTGCAGAGTACCAAAGGTACACCAAGGTATTTGGAGAAAGTGCTGGCGCGTTTTGAACCACCTACGTCCGGTGTAGCAATCACCAGGTCTTCCAGTTTCAATGACTGGATATAGGGGAGGAATACGGCTGATGCATACAGGTGATCTACGGGGATATTGAAGAATCCCTGAATCTGGTCTGCATGCAAATCCATGGTAATCAGTCGGTCGATACCTGCTACTGAAAGCAGGTCGGCTACCAATTTAGCTCCGATAGATACACGAGGTTTGTCTTTTCTGTCCTGACGTGCCCAACCAAAATTGGGG
>ENA-OPXV01000685-OPXV01000685.1-human-gut-metagenome-genome-assembly--contig:-NODE-685-length-10150-cov-1.504309_pt1 | contig 10150 bp, 10 predicted proteins | sample MGYA00241770_ERZ502044 | MGnify/ENA primary metagenome ERZ502044 (study PRJEB25962, sample SAMEA1965852) | human gut metagenome | biome: human gut; feature: human-associated habitat; material: faeces...
CTTCTCCTCATCGCCCAGATCGCCGCTTTTGCGGCAGCCCGCATTTTCAGCTATGCCATGAACAGGCAGCATATGCTCCGGGGACATATTTCCGTTGAAAAAATCTCCGCCGACATCGCAGGCTATGTTTCTTTCGAAAACCTGCTCTGGACGGATGACCACGGCGTCCCCATCCTCTTTGTTCCTGAAGGGAAAATAAAAGTGCGTCCGGAAGATATCCTCCGGGGCAAACTGCGGGCCACCGCCATTTCCGAGATACGGCTCCGCAATGCTTCCGCAGCGCTCCAATTTGACAAGAATATGGATGTCGACCTCATCAATAAAACGGCCGCGGAATCCGAACCAGCAGAGGAACGCACAAAAACTCTCCACGAGAAAATCGCCAACTTCAAACGGAACGGACAGAAAATGAAAATGAATATCCACCTGGAAAACTGCCAGCTGGAAGCTTTCTATGAAAACAGGCACTTCCTTCTTTCCCATGTGGACATGCACCTGAATATCGACACCGACGATTCTCTTTTTGTCGACCTGTCCTCCGGCAAATTCGGCGGTACCGCTATCGGCGACAGCGTGAAGCTTTATGGCGACATCGATATGAAAAGCGATGAACACACCATTGCCATGAATGTATCTTTTTACGGTGTCGACCCGGCATCCCTGGGTCTGGGAAACAATATCCATGACAAACTTACCCTCATTGCCGAAGCGGGCGGCCCCGTCGCTTCCCCGAAAGCGGAAGGAAAAATCACCATGGAGCAGCTCCATATCCCTGCCCTTTCTTTCTCCCATCTGGACGGCCATGTTTTCTACCACCATGGGAAAATGAAATTCACCGATGTCACGGGACGCGTCTACGGCGGCACAGTCAAAGCATCAGGAAACTATGACATAGACACAAGGGCTTACGATATCCACCTGGCAGGCAAAAAACTGGATTCCCGCTATCCCGCGAAAGACGCTGCTATTTTCTGCTACGTCGATTTAGAAGGCGACATCCGCTGTGACGGAAATCCGAAAGAGATCATCTCCGAAGGCACCTTTACCTCCGGCAGCGGTCATTACAAACTGATCCCCTTCAAAAAGATACAGGGTGCTTTCCACAACAGAGGAAAAGAGCTGGACTTCTATGACGTATCCATAGAGACTACCCTCGGCACCTTTTCCACCGACGCTTTCCACATCAGGAACGGCAAACTCCAGCTGGGCGACATCACCCTCACCAATGACAGGGGGGAGGAAACCGATGTAAAAGGCGCCATGGAGCATGCGGAAAACACTTTCCGGCAAATAGGACAGGATATAAAGGAAATAAAAGAACAGATCGGCGGATTGAAACCGTAAGGGCGGTTTCCTCTTTCCCGCTCTTTTCCGTTTTACGCGCCTATGCAAAGCGGGCCGCTTATTTTCACGGCAAAACGCAGAAAGAATTCTTTGCCACTCAATACCGTACCTGCGTAACCGCTATAAAAATTCACCCATAATAAAAACTCCTGCAAGAAAGATTTTCCTTCTTACAGGAGTTTTTATTCTTTTACGCTTCGCCTATGATCGGTTTCTTTTCCGCCACGCCCACTTTCCTCGGATAGGTTTTAGGCGACGGCGCGGTTTTCCTGAAGTAGAGAATCGTCCTTTTCTCTCCCGTAGGGAGCTCCAACTCTTTTCGCTCCATGAGCTCCGCTTTCAATTCTTTCAGGATCTTTCCCGACTGTCTGAGTTCCTCGTCGGCACCAGGTCCTTTCATCGCTGCGAAAACACCGCCTTCCTTCACAAAGGGGATACCCCATTCGGCAATGACAGGAAGCATCTTTACTGCTCTTGCCGTCACCATATCAAAGGTTTCCCTTGTCTTCCTCCGCCGTCCGCCTTCTTCGGCGCGAATATGGAGAATCTTTATATTTTTAATCCCCAGCTTTGCCGCGGCATTCTCTATAAATACAAGTTTCTTTAAGACAGAATCCACCAGCACGACCTGCATATCCGGCCGCAGGATGGCCAGCGGAATTCCCGGAAACCCGGCGCCTGTCCCCAAATCCAGCATACGCCCGTTCTTCGGAAAATATTTCTCCTCATACACGGTCAGCGAATCATAAATATTTTTGACCAGGCTTTCTTCTGCATCTTTGATTCCCGTTAAATTCATTTTCCTGCTCATGGCAATCACCATGGCATTGTACTCTGCCATTTTTCTTACAGCGTCCTCATCCGCTGCCAGGCCGAGCGTTTCCACTATTTCCCTGACGGTCATCATGTCTCCCTTGTGCGGCATACATCTCAAAAATAATTATTTTTTATCAGTATAACAGATTTCACGAAAAGAAAGCCATCCGCTGCTTTCCCATGCATAAAAAAAGAGACATGGGGAAAGCGGATGCTCCCTGTCTCTTCTTTCAGACAATTACTGTTTCTTCCTTTTCAGGAAAAAACCGCCTGCCGTCAGCGCGATGCCGATCCCTGCAAGAAAATTCCCTGCCATATGGATCATAAGCTCCCTTTGGTTATTGCCTGAAATAGCGGCGGCAGCTTCCTGCGCATTTTTTGCATTTCTGGCAATTTCCAGATTGGCAGCGCTTTGATCCGGATTAAACAGCAGGATACAAACCCCTACCACCAGTAGTACAATCCCTACAATCAGCATGTTTTTTGGATTACGCATAATACCCTCCTTTTAATTTTTTATCATTATACCACACTCACGCTTCATGTCATAAAGTTTTTTAAGAACCTGATAAGAAAACTAATCAATTTTAAAATAGCTTTCTTCTGCCCTTTAATGATATAATGAAACCGTTTGTGGGAGATCATACTATAGAAACGATTTTATTTACAACAGGAGGCGATTTTAGTGGATTACACCCCCCATCTGACAAAACGAATCGGTTTATTTTTATTGGTACTGGCAGCGGCGATCATGATGCTGACAGGCTGCGGCGGAGGCGGCTCCTCTTCCGGCGGCGGAAAAGAAACATCTGCAAAGCCGACAAGCCAGCTGGAAAAAATCAGCAGCTATGTAAAAGCCACCAACGGTTTCAACGGCCATAATGTAAGATTTGCCTTTGCCATCGACAAAGTCCTGGCGAAGATGAAAGCCGGTGAGGATCTGGACTTTGCCAGCTTCCCCGCTTATGACAGCCTGAAAGAAAACTTGACGGAAGCCAAAGCGGAAAGCAGCGGTTTCTCCGATATTGATGAAAGTACGACAGCCGTACTTAAGGTATTGGATGAAATGGTTCCCCTGACCAGCAAAATGGAATCTTACTATAAATCCAAGGAATATACCACGGACGGCAACCAGAAAGGCCGCGAAATGGTCGCCTCTTATCTGAAACTCTATGACCAGTTCAACACGGAATACAGCAAACTTGATAGTGCCATCAGCCGGCACAATTCCGAACTCCGCGACCTTTTGATAGAAGAAATGAAAAAGGACAATAAAGTCATGGCAGCCACTTATATGGAAATCGGCCGCGACATGAGACGGGCTCTGGAAGCTATCGACCCGGAAGATCCTGCCAAGACAGATAAGGCGCAGATAGAAAAACTGCTGGGACAGGTAAAGGAAAATATGGAAAAACTCAAACCGGCGGAAGATGTCTCCGGTGTAAAATCTTTCAAAAGCTCTGCTGAACGCGCCATCGGAAGGATCCGTACCTATCTGGCAGGGGGCGGCGGCAATGACGCCTTCAATGACATGGTAGAAGCCTACAACGATTTCATCCGTGACAGTAACAGAATAGACGCAAGCGAACTGGATAATAAAAAGAAATAAGAAAAAATTCTCCCAGCAAAAAATCCCCTTTTCTCAAGAAGGGGATTTTTTGCTTCCTTATTTACATACTCATCAGCCGGTCAAAAATAGGAATACCGGATCAAAGCCCCGACAGTCCCCAGCCATAAAACAGCGATAATAACCTTAGCCCACAGATGTATATACAAAGGGCCGTCATGCCGGCGGAAATAAAGCAAATGGATGATCCAATAGATAAACAAAAAACAAAAGAAAGCACTGCTGAATCTAAACATATAAACGGCTCTGCCGGTGCCGCTCATCATCAATGTAACAGATGCAAAAATAATAAAGACGGAAGATGCGGTCATCAAACTCCCGATCCCATATAACTGCCACTTTTCTCCTCTTTTCCAGGGTCTTTCTTTGAAAGGCATGTACCGCATATTCCCTCTGAGAAGATATTTATACTTTCGGTTTTTCTTATCCCACGTGCCCAGCCCTATAAGCAGGGAAGGAAGAATACAAAGCCAAAAGCCGAGCCCGAAAAAAGTGGCAGCTTCTTCCGCCAGCTGATCCATCCGCACCGTAGACCATATATCCGGATTGATTGCCGTCAGCATCAGGGGAATAACGATAATCCCCAAAAGGAACCAGTAGGCGAGATACCGCAGACAGCCGGCCGCGCCCCTGTATTTCTCCCAATTTTTTATAAATTCTTTCTCCGTTTCCATAAATCCTAACATGATCATCCTCCCGTATCCTTTTATATTTTCACAATCAACTTTCCATGAAGCAGTACGCGGCTTTTCCCAGCGGAAAGGCTCCTATTCACATGAAAGCTGACTTTCCTTTTCCCGCATCCGGTTTCCGCCTGCCGTTTTTATTTCCGCTACCTGTCATAATGTTTGAAATGATCGCGTTTTATTATATAAAATACAAAATACATCAGCGCAATGGAAAGCAGTCCGGATTCCCAGCCTATGGATGCAAAACTTTCTTCAAGAACAATCCGGCATTCCTCCATGCTGTGCCCATCCAGCATATAATTGAAGCACAGCAGCCCTAAAAGAGCCATAACTGTATTTATGGATACAGCCCCCATCATTTTCACTTTTTCTTTCCAAGCCGCATTTTTCCCACCTTTTTCAAAAAAGCGGAGAAGAAAGATGGAATACACGGCAGGCACAATGATCAGAAGAAACCCGGCACCCCGATAAGTATGGGTGCGGCCGCTCCATAGCGCTTCCTGTAAAACAGTCCTGACAACCAGGCTTTCCCTGCTTGCCAGAAAAACACCTGCCAGGATTCCATAGGCCAGCACCAGTCCCAACATGTACGACAAAACTCTGCTTTCCAATGTATCCAGGTACAGTCTTTTAAAGGCAAACAGCACCAGGCCATACATCAGAAGCCCGCTGTAAAATATCCATGAAGCCGTTTCTCCATCCATGCCCTTTCCTCTTTCTAATAAAATAAATTTCCGCCGCAGGACGAGACGTTTTATCCATTTACAGCAGCACTTCCCCGCTAGCGTTTACGGCTGACCTTCAGTTTCTCATCCCGATCCTAAAATTTTTTCCGCCGCTTCCTGCAAATTATTATACACTTCTATCTGCCGCCTGTGTTCTTCCCAGGGCGGGAGCAGGTCAGGAATCATAACGGCTTTCATTCCCGCGCGCAATGCGCCTTCGATGCCGTGGGGGCTGTCTTCAAAAACGGTACATTCTCCCGGAGGAATACCGATCCGCTTTGCCGCCAGAAGAAATATATCAGGCGCCGGTTTCCCTCTTTCCACTTCATCACCGCTCACAAAGGCGTCAAAACAGTTTTCCATTCCTGCGTTTTCCAGATTATTTTTTATCTGCCGGAGCGGACTGCTGCTGGCTACTGCGGTTTTGATGCCAAGCATGCGGCAGCGTCCGAGTATTTCCACCGCTCCCGTTTTGACAGGTACATCCTTTGCCAGATGGCGCAGAACCCTTTCTTTGCAGTCTTTCTGAATTTCCCCGCCGTCCTCCGTGTGGTAGTATTTTTCCAAAATACGGTTCATCATTTCCCCGCTCGTCCCCGTGATTTCCGTGATGAAACTGTCCGCAAGAACAATCCCCCGCTCTGCCGCAATGACTCTCCAGTAATCTTGAAAAATCCGTTCCGTATCAAACAGAAGCCCATCCATGTCGAAAATGCAGCCGCTTACCATAATTTCCACCCTCTTCCGCTTGTCTCCAGCATACCACATTCCGTGCTTTTCACCATAAAAACCGTGACAGTCACCCGCCACGGTCCTTATGAATGTTGGAAATCATTTTATGACGGTCACGCGGCCCTGTTCTTTTTCATACTTTGCAGGAACTGTTCCTTTCAATTCCTCTTTAAGATAGTTTTCCACCGCTTCCGTATCCACATAGCCGATGGCCTGGATATCCACAGCCCCCGGTTCCGTCAGTTTCCCGTAAGCGTCTCCGCCGCGGCAGATGAATTCTGTCGTAACAAGAGTGTAAACTTTATCCACATCGAATGGTTTCCCACCGATTTCATGGATAGTGACGCGGCTTCCCGGTTTGGCAGGCGCAAAATAGGTGGAATTTTCATACTGCTTCCCGTTTTCATAAGGCACTTTCGTATTCACAGTGTAGCGGATTCCCGACACTTGGGGAAAAGCGCCGATCTGGGACGGAAGGGAACAGGTCGCTGCCTCCATGATTTCCAGAAGCGTTTCCCCTTTAATCTTCATCACATAAAGCTGGTTATTGTAAGGGAGCACACCGGAAATATTTCCTACGGTGATATTTCCTTTTTCAATAGACTGGCGCAGGCTGCCGCCATTGAACAGACAGCCGTCCACGCTGACGCCTGAAGCTGCCATTGCCTGCTGCGCCTGCCAAAGGTACGCATCCGCCACGAAGTCTCCCAGGTTCGTTTCACCCGTACGCACGCCGGGGTCGCGGCTGCCATTCAAAAGCAACGGTGTTTCCCCCAGCTTCAACGCCATCGCGTCATCCACTTCCCGCTGCGTCTTGTCTACCAGTTCTTTGACGACAGGATCTTCTTCATTAAAATCGCCATACTTGCAGAAATTCTCCGTCCATTTATTATCCATATGGGTAATGACGCCGATATTTTTCGTATAGTGTCCTGTCTCTGCAAGCAGCGCCCCATTGATATATTTATTTTTTGCCGTATGATCATGTCCGTCTATAAAAATATCAATGCCGTTTACATTCATGAGAATATCATCAGAACGGTGCCCCCTATTGGCATCTTCACTGCCCAGATGTCCAACTGCCACGATGAGATCGCATTTATCCTCTTCTTTTAATTTCTTCACCAGATTCTGTGTAACGGCAATCGTCGCCTTATCGTCCAGAAATTTCAACCCATATACGTTTTTCGGATTGGTCGTCACCACGGTTTCCGGCGTAGTGAGACCGATGATTCCGATCTTTACATCCCCTTTTTTGTATATGACAGAATCCCGAGTAAGCGGCCTTCCCGTCGCTTCTACAATGACATTGGCGGAAAGCATGGGAAACTTCGCTTCCCGGACACGCTCTGCCAGAACCTCCTGCCCGTAATCAAATTCATGATTGCCCAATGCCATAGCATCATAACCAGCGGCATTCATGAAAGCGATTGCCGACTTCCCCTTGCTGAAATTTACAAGATTATTGTCCTGTATGGCATCGCCGGCATCTACAAGAAGCACATCCTTTCCCTGTGACAGGTAATGCTTGCGCAGGGCGGACACGGTGGCCATACCGTTGATTCCTTCCGCCCGCCGGTCAAAACCGTGGGTATCATTGGTGTGGATAATAACCAGATTGGAAAAATCGGCAGCCAGTGCCTGTCCGCAAAGCAGCATGGACACTGCCAAAAACGCAGCCATCTTCTTTTTCATAATATCCTCCATTCCACCGCCTTCCGCCAGGCGGCATAAACGACCTGTAATTCCCCGATTTCTCCGTATTTTACTTTATCCTACCGCTCTCGAATACTTCGTAGCCGCTCCTGAATTCAGCTCAAAGCAACGTTTCTGCGAAGTCCCATTCTCCCCGCAGGGGAGCATAAATATAATGAGATTGGAATCATCCACATAGAAGCGGTAAGAGCCGGGCATTTCTGCCGGACAATATCCGTCCGGGATACAGCCTTCAGGCCTCTCCGAGATCCATACCCCATCCTTGTAAAAGAACATTCCCGCCCGGATATTCTTTTCCAGACTTTCCACGGTCATGAAACGTTCATCCTCCTTGCGGACAAGATCCTTCCATGATACCCGCTTCCCCGTATTCTGCAAAAAGGTGAACGCTTCGTCCATATATACATCCAACTGGCCGTGAAGAATCTGCTTGACCATGACAAGAGAATAAATATTATCCCCGTTTTTCGTAATCATCGGATAGATCCATGTGCCCGGCTCTCCCTCTTTCTGATAGTCTTGATACGCTTTGTCCACATAAGCACGAAGCTGTTTATTGACCGTCTTCGCCGCCCCGCTGCACTCGTTCACCGGCGTCCGCCCGTCTATAAAACTGACTGCCTGCACCTGGGGTACAGTTGCCTTAAACTTTCCCTTTTCAAGGGTATACTCTTTCTTCGAGATGAACAGGACGCCATAAACAGGTTCCTGCGCCATGGCAAAAACACCTGTCACGAGAGCCAAAAGAAACACGCAAACCGAAACCAGCTTTTTCATTTCCCTCTCCTTTCCGCAATGACAAAAATTCAAGTTCATAAAAATAATACTGTCCTGCCCTTAGTATACAGGAAATACAGAAAAAAATCAGTTGACAAAGAGAAGACATTCATACCGTTCTTCCGTACCGTTTCCTGCGTTGCCCCATGCTTTAATACCGGATATCGGAATCCCTTTCTGATTCCTATCATTAGTGAACGGGGGTAAGAATTCCGTGTGGGAAAAACAGGAAACGGAACAGTGGCATGGAGTGAAGAATATTACCCTGATGGCACCTTACGGCTTTCCTCACCACAGCAGCAGATTCTTTGCTGGCGCGCCGGATAACGATTAACGTCCCCCCCTAATTATGATGACTTCCATGCCACGGTCATTCTGAACGGAGACAAGAATGCCGTATGAGAAAGCAGGAAAACGGAATCGTGAAACGGAGTGAAGAATCTATTACTCGGATGACATCTCTCACGGATTCTTCCGGACACCTTTATCCTACTCCCTTTCAAGTTTGTGTATGTAAAAAGGACTCACATCTCTGCAAGTCCTTTTCCTTTATCAGCAGCTTCCTATCCTCCCGGGCCGCTTCCGGCCAAGTACTTTCGGCGTTTGTGAGCTTAACTTCCGTGTTCGGCATGGATACGGGTGATCCTCACAGCTGTCGCCACTGTTTCTCTGAGAGCCTGTTCTCTCAAAACCATATAGAAGAAGTCCTGAAGTTATCCGCTTGTCTCGGTGTTCTTAAGTTAAGACCTCGACCTATTAGTTTTATGTCGCTCCAAGCCTCGCGGCTCTTCCACTCATAACCTATCTACCTCATCGTCTGTAAGGGGTCTTACTCATTGCTGATGAGAAGTCTCATCTTGAGGTTGGCTTCGCGCTTAGATGCTTTCAGCGTTTATCCTTCCCGGATGCGGCTTTCCAGCCGTGCCACTGGCGTGACAACTGGGACACCGTTGATCCGTCCACTCCGGTCCTCTCGTACTAGGAGCAGCTCCTCTCAAACTTCTTGCGCCCGCGATGGATATGAACCAAACTGTCTCACGACGTTTTGAACCCAGCTCGCGTACCACTTTAATGGGCGAACAGCCCAACCCTTGGGACCTACTCCAGCCCCAGGATGTGATGAGCCGACATCGAGGTGCCAAACCTCCCCGTCGATATGAACTCTTGGGAGAGATTAGCCTGTTATCCCCAGGGTAGCTTTTATCCGTTGAGCGATGGCCTTTCCACTCAGTACCACCGGATCACTAAGCCCGACTTTCGTCTCTGCTCGACTTGTTGGTCTCGCAGTCAAGCTCCCTTCTGCCTTTGCACTCTTCGGCCGGTTTCTGTCCGGCCTGAGGGAACCTTTGGGCGCCTCCGTTACTCTTTCGGAGGCGACCGCCCCAGTCAAACCGCCTGCCTGAGAGGGTCCGCAGGGTCGTTACTCCTCGCGTTAGAATCTCAGCAACAGAAGGGTGGTATCCCAACATCGGCTCCGCACCGCCCTAGGGCAATGCTTCGGCGCCTCCCACCTATCCTGTGCATCTGTCACCGGGATTCAATCTCAAGCTGCAGTGAAGCTCCATGGGGTCTTTCTGTCCAGTCGCGGGTAACCTGCATCTTCACAGGTATTTCAATTTCACCGGGCCCCTCGTTGAGACAGTGCCCAAATCATTACGCCTTTCATGCGGGTCGGAACTTACCCGACAAGGAATTTCGCTACCTTAGGACCGTTATAGTTACGG
>ENA-OPXV01000721-OPXV01000721.1-human-gut-metagenome-genome-assembly--contig:-NODE-721-length-9854-cov-1.256863_pt1 | contig 9854 bp, 9 predicted proteins | sample MGYA00241770_ERZ502044 | MGnify/ENA primary metagenome ERZ502044 (study PRJEB25962, sample SAMEA1965852) | human gut metagenome | biome: human gut; feature: human-associated habitat; material: faeces...
CTGCCGGTCCCGGGTAAAAGGCCGCCCCCGATGCCACAGCTTTCCGACAGCAAGGGAAATCACGGAGCATAGGCAGACCGCAAGGAACGCCGCCACGCAGCTCTCCCGCCGATGTTTTTGATTCTTCCCCGGCGCAAACCAAAGCAACATCCCATAAATTAAAAATGCCCAATGACCGTAACGGGTAATCAGAGCCATCATGAAATCCACGGGGCGCGCCTGTCCCGCCAATTTATTAATCTGTCTCACAACGTCCAATTCGGAATCCATGAAAATACCTCTTGGGAAAATAAACTGTCTTTCCAAAGACGATTCCTGCCGAAACCGCCTAGAGTCCCACCTAAATCTCATAATTATACTTGCATTTTAACATAATCAGCCGATGAATAAAAATCGACACGCTCCCGACGCTAAGAAAAGCCTTACAAACACCTTTCCGGTTTTGGCAAACAAAAACGGCGCCTCACAAACGCCATTTGCATAAATATATTTCTCTGTTTTGTTTCTTCCGCCCGTTACTCTTTCTTTGCACCGTCCATTTTTTTCTTCTCTTCCCGTTTCTTCACCGCTTCATTCTCCTTTTCTTTCAGCTTCTCCACGTATCCGCTTCGGCGAAGAATCGTGGATACAAAAGCCACAACGGTGCAGACCGCGATAAAGAGATTCACCAAAGTAAAGCCGTCGACGAAACCTATTTTATAAATAACGTAGCACGCCACGATTACGAGAAAGATATCATTGAATCTGAACATAGCCGCCCCCTATTTCCTTAACCATACAAGAAAGCAAGGTTTGCCGTCAAGATGAAAAAATTATTTTTTTCGGTGATATAATATAAATTATTATCAAATCTATGGGAGGATTCTATGAAATACATCGGTTCCGCTTCTGCTGTTTTTCTTTTATCCGCGCTGCTGCTTTCCGGATGCAATGCAGGCAGGCCTGCCGTCCCGGCCAAGACAGCCGCTGTTGAGGAAGAAAATACACAAAAAGAAAAAGCCCCCGCCTTGCAAGCCGCCCGCCTGGGAGATACGCTTGATATCTGGACCGCCGCCTATGGCGCGCCTGCCGGAGACACAGTTTATATGAAAAGATTCAATAATGGTACCGTGACGGTCATTGTTTTTAAAGAACATATCGTAAATATCACGCTGTCCGATCCTGCCGGTCCGTCAAAGGCACCACAGGACTATAAAGATTTCATTCCGGAAGACAGCATCCTTCAAAACACAAAGGAAGAACAGGATGAAAAAGGCAGCTACAAAACAGAAATGTACACCAGCTTTTCTCTCGAAAAGGCCTTTCCCCTGTCGGAAGGAAAGTTTGCTGTAGTCACAGCGCAAAGCAGGACAGACGGAAAATACCTTGCCACAGTGATTGACTGCACACCGTTGTCCCAATGAATCCATTCTATGCAAATCATAACAGACTGTAACAAAATATTTCTGCATTTTATTACGGCTCTTTACTCATGCCTTTTCAGCAGGCAACTAAAAACCGCTTTCTGCAGTTTGACATAAAGGTCACTACAGAAAGCGGTTTTATTATGTATAAAAATAACAAACCGGGCAGGGAGCCATTCTCTCGGGATAATCATCCGCCTGCCGTTTTAAATCATCAGCATACCGCATCAAGGAGCCGTCTGGTATAAACGGTTTTCGGCCGGGTGATCACTTCTTCGGTGCTTCCTTCTTCCACCAGTTCTCCTTCATTCATGATAAGGATGCGGTCGCTTATATTGCTCACCAGCGGAAGATCATGAGTAATGAATAAAATGCTTACATTATGGATCCTGCGCAGATGCATAAGAAGCTCCACAATTTTTGCCTGTGCGGAAACGTCAAGCGCCGAGGTGGCTTCATCGCAAATGAGAATTTCCGGATGGACGGACATAGCTCTGGCTATCGCCGCACGCTGGCATTCGCCGCCGGAAAGCTCATGGGGATATTTTTCCGCATAATCCCCGGGGAGTCCCACATGATCCAAAAGAAGGGCCGTTTCCTTACCGGCGGTATGCTTCTTTTCTCCGCAAAGACGGCAGAGCGTATCCGAAATGGACTCACCGATTTTCCTCCGCGGATTGAAAGAGCCGACAGCATCCTGAAATACCATCTGCACTTTGGTATACACTTCTTTCTGCGCCTGCCGTTTCAGGCGGACAATCGATCGGCCGTCAAGAAATATATTTCCTCCCGTCGGCTGATACAGTCCAGTGATCAGTTTCGCAATAGTCGATTTCCCGCTGCCGCTTTCCCCGATAATGCCAAGAACTTCATTTTTATGAAGAGAAAAGCTTACATTTTTCAAAGCATGCACGATGTATTCACCATCGTTAAAGGTCATCGTCAGGTTTTCACAGACAAGGATTTCCTCCATCATGCCTCCTTTTCCATGGCATATGCCAGTTTCGGCACGGCGGCCATGAGCGATTTCGTATAGGGATGCTGCGGGTTTTCAAGAACTTCTTTCGTTTTCCCCATTTCCACGATTTTCCCTTTATAAAGTACCGCCACACGATCCGCCAGATATCTGGCTACGCCGATATTATGGGTAATAACAATCATGGCGGTATGGAGTGTGTCCCGGAGCATGAGAAGTTCTTCGAGGACCTGTTTCTGCACGGTGGTATCCAGCGCGGAGGTGGGCTCATCGGCAAGAATCAGTTTCGGATGGAGCAGCACGGCAAGGGCAATCACCACACGCTGCGCCATTCCGCCGGAAAGTTCAAAAGGATAGGCATTCAGTATCCTTTCCACATCGGTCAGGCCGATCCGCTTAAAAACAGAAGCAATCAGTTCGTCCATTTCTTTTTTCTCCATCCGCCTGTGGGCAAGGATGGTCTCATAGAACTGGACACGCACTTTCCGCGTGGGGTTCAGGGAATCTCCGGGATGCTGAAACACATAGGCTATTTCTTCTCCCTGGCGTTTCCTTTTTTCCGCCGCGTCCATATGGAGCAGGTCTTCCCCATTGAAAGTGACTGTTCCCGTATAGACATCGGCCCTGAGGCCTTTCACTTCCGAAACGGCTTTCAGAAGCGTCGTTTTCCCGCTGCCGCTTTCCCCGACGACGCCCAGTATTTCACCGGGCATCAGTGTAAGGGAAATATCACGAATTACCGTCTTGCCGCCATAACCGGCGCTGAGGTCTTGAATTGTCAGTAATGGCTGCATAGGTTTCTCCCGCTTATTTTTCGAGGTCTTTCGTCACCTGGTAATAATCATTCGGTGTAATCAGGTAGCCTTTGACATTCTTGCCCATGCCTACCTGGATCGTATTGAATCCGACAAAATCCATGGCCGCATCATCAATGACCGCCTGCTGGATCTTATGGACAACCTGCGTCCTCGCATCACCGTCAGGCAGCTTCTGTAATTCTTCCAGCCATCCCTGCACTTCCGGATTATCGTAGTGCCCAAAATTGACCTTGCTGTCCTTGTCATAGGCATTGTAGAGGAAATCGTAGGGATCTCCCACCGGCATGGTGACTACATAATAGAGACCGATATCAAAATCCCCCGGAGCGAAGAACGTTGCTTTTTCAAAATTCTTAATCTGGACATCAATGCCGATCTGCTTCAGCTGGGCCTGCATTTCCGTAGCAATGGGAGCTATCGCGGCACGCTTATAAACAGAAAACTGTACAGTAAGCGGCTTCCCGTCCTTTTCCACGATACCGTCGCCGTTGGTATCTTTATATCCCGCATCAGCAAGAATCTGTTTCGCCTTGGCGGCATCAAACATACGGGGTTTCAGATTCTTTGCTCCGTAAGCACTGTCATCAGGAAACGCGCTGTAAGCAGCAGACACAGAGCCCTTCATCAGTTTTTCTCCGATATCCTTCTTATTCACGCCGTACATGATCGCTTCGCGGACAGCTTTATCCTGCATTTTATTCAAATTGAAATACATCTGGTACACGCGGGGCTGTGCCACTCTCTTCACAACAAGGTTGTCTTTTTTCGCGATATTTTCCGCAGCGTCTACGGTCAGATCCTGGGCGATATCCACTTCGCCGCCCTGGAGAGACATGGCAAGCGCATTTGCATCAGTAACTTTAGTGTATTCCACGCCGTCAGACTTGACTTCCCCTCCCCAGTACTTCGGATTCTTTTTCATAACCGCTTTTTTATTGCTCTCATACGATGCCATCACGAATGGGCCCGTACCAATCGGCGCTTTTTCAAAATCTTTCGTATTTGTCACGTCGATAATGGTCGCATAAGGATCCGCCAGGTCATTGATCAGGGTAAGGCGCGGTTTTTCCGTCTTAATGACGACAGCATCCCCATCAACGGTATAGACAGCGGTTTTCAGGAAACCGGCGCGTTCATTCATGTCGCCCGCACGTTTCAGGGAGTCAATCACTTTCTGCGGTGTCATGGCCTCCCCGTTGGAGAATGTCACGTTCTTTTTCAGCGTGATTTTCCAGGTCAGGTCATCTATCTTTTCAAACTTTTCAGCAAGCCAGGGGTCAATCTTGAGGCCATCCCCTACTTTAAACAGTGTCTCGCCGACACCGTAGCGGACAATGTACCAGCCATCCCATCCTTTTGCCGGATCCATGGACGAAGAAGATACGGATACTGTCCCCGCCACACGGACGATTTTATCCGCCGCCGCTTTCTTATCATCACCGCAGCCGCTGATAAAAACGGAACAAGCCGTTACCGCTGCCAATCCTGCAGCAATCCATCTTTTTTTCATGTTTTTTCCTCCTAAAAAATATAATTATTTTTCATTTTTCGGATCCAGTAAATCTCTGACCTGGTCACCGAATAAATTAAAAACAAGCATAACGGAAACCATGACAGCACTCGGTGCGAGAGCCACCCACGGCGCATTCTGAAGACAATAGCGTCCTTCACTGATCATAGATCCCCACTCCGCTTCCGGTACCTGCACCCCGAGTCCGAGGAAGGACAGCCCGGCAATCCCCATCATCATACCGCTTACATGGAGCGTCGCGGTCACGATAAGCGGCCCCGCGATATTCGGCAGAATGTGAAGAAATACGATCTCCCCATCGCTGCACCCGCCGAGACGGGCAGCATGGATAAACGTTTCCTCCTTAATAGCAATGGTCGAGCTCCGTGCCAGCCGGGCATACTGGGTCCACGCCGTCAGCACGAGGGCGAACATGGCATTTAAAAGACTTCCGCCTAAAATGCCCGCCACGGCAATAGCCAGAAGGATATCGGGAAACGCGAGAAATACATCGGTCACCCGCATAAGACAGGCATCCGTTTTCCCGCCGAAGTAACCGCCCATAAGACCTACGAAGCTTCCCAATGTCCCTGCGCAGGCAATAATGGCGAACGCAGCGAAAATGGAATTGCGGCTCCCTCCCATGACCCGGGAAAGCACGTCACGCCCATGGCTGTCGGTACCGAATAAATGATTCATATCCGGCGCGGCAAGAATATTATCCGAATGAGTCAGATAAGGATCATCAGGCGCCAGGTACGGCGAAATCAAACTGAAAAGAATGATAAACAGGATAATGCCGAGAAGACACCACATGCTTTTGGAAATCCGTTTTGCTGAAAGATCCACAGGTCCTCCTATATATCTTTAATTTTCGGATTAAAAACGGTATAAGAAATATCGGTGAGCAGATTGACCACCATGAAAGCAGATGCCATCCATACGATGACCGCCTGTACCACAGGATAGTCCCGCTGGCTGATCCCTTCCATAATAAGGCTGCCGAGACCGGGCCAGGTGAAAACGGTTTCCACGATGACCGTTCCGCCCAAAAGAGAGCCGAGGGAAATACCGGTAAGCGTAATCACCGTTACCATAATATTTTTCAATACATTCTTATACAAAATGGTCGTTTCGGAAAGTCCGCGGGAACGAAGTCCCACCACATACCCCTTGCTCAGCTCATCAAGCATAGCGGCACGAATCTGCCGGATATAACGGGACGACATGACCAGCGCCAGCGTAAGCGCAGGAAGGATAAGGCCTATAGGCTTTGTCGTCGCCAACACAGGAATCCACCCGAGACGGTAGGAAAAAATAAACATGAGGCAAAGGGCGATGATAAAGTTGGGAAGAGCATTTCCCACAAACGCCATGACACGAACCACATAATCAAACTTGCTGTTCTGCATGGCCGCCGTGAGTATCCCTACGGGAATCGAAATGCAGAGTGTCAGCAAAAGAGAAGCGCCCGCCATTTTCAATGTATAGGGCAGCGCTTTCAAAATCTGATCCAGCACGTCAGCGTCAGTAATATATGATTTTCCCATATTTCCGTGAAGGATATTCCACAGCCAGTCACCGTACTGTATAAGAAGCGGGCGGTCAAGCCCCATGGATCTGCGCATGGACTCCATGATTTCAGGACTGACGGAAATGCCGCCTGCCGACATACGCACGCTCACAGGATCACTTGGCGATAAATAGATTAAAAGAAACGCAAGAAAAGTAATTCCCAGCAGTACGGGAATAAATTGCAAAACACGTCTGATGATGCTTCGCCGCATTCGTTTGCTTCTCATGTAAATTCCATCCTTACCGATTCAGCATCCGCTTAATCTGCGAATAAATTTCAATTCGTTCTACAGCATATCATATTTTCTAATTGTTATCAAATAAAAGGTGGTTTTCTTTTATTGTTTCCGCAATAAACTTTTATCATATATTCTAAATGACGAGTAACGGTAAGACGTCATCCGGAGCAAATGCGAAGGATCCCCACCCATGATGAGGGAAACGGAAGACGTCATTCGGAGTATTGGCAAAGGATTAGTTATGAAAGTGACAATTAAGGTAAGACGTCATCCTGAACGAATGTGAAGGATCTATTACCCGTGATGGGGAAAACGGTAAGAGTAATTTTGTGATGAACAGAAAAGAAACCGCACAGTGTCATCAGTGTCATAGATTCTTCACTCCGTGTCACCGTTCTGCTTACCCATTTTCCCACACAGCATTCTTACCCCCGTTCTGAATGACGATTGGGGGAAAGCGTCATCCTGAACGCCAGTGAAGGATCTGCCACCGTGATGAGATAAATAGAAAGAACCCCGCAGGACGTCATGAGAGTCATAGATTCTTCGCTTTGTGTCACCATCCCGCTTTCCGGCTTTCTCAAACAGAATGCTTGTCCCCGTTCAGAAAATAAGTGCAGCAGCGGAAATGTTGTATTTCTCTTTGCTACGCTTATATAGTACTAATGACAGAGAACGGTAAGACGTCATCCTGAACGAATGTGAAGGATCTGCACCCGTGGTGAGGAAAGCGGTAAGAAGATAAAAGCTATCAGCTGTGAGCTGTCAGCTGCAAGCTAACTATTCTTTTACGATTCCATTCTGCTTTCCATGCAAAAACCGCGGGGCAGGGAAACCTCCGCGGTTGATGTTATTATAAGTTCTCATTATTATTGTTTATTATTTCACAAGATCCACTTTCTTTTTATGCGGTCCGTCCTGCGAAGAGAGCACGCATAGCATTCAGTACGGCAAGAATCATGACGCCTACATCGGCAAAGATGGCAAACCACATATTGGCGATGCCGACCGCTCCCAGGAGGAGCACAACCAGCTTGATGCCGATAGAGAACCATGTGTTCTGGTTGACGATGGCCAGGCATTTACGGGAAATCCGGATCGCCTGGGAAATTTTCATGGGATCATCATCCATAAGAACCACATCCGCCGCTTCAATTGCCGCGTCAGATCCCATCGCGCCCATGGCAATACCGATATCTGCGCGGGTGAGCACGGGAGCGTCATTGATACCGTCACCGACAAAGGCAAGATTTCCATTTCCTTTATTCTCTAGAAGGAGCTCTTCCACGTTCTGCACCTTATCAGCCGGCAGGAGCTCGCTGCGTACCTGGTCGATGCCAAGTTCCTTTGCTACAGCGTCAGCGACTTCTTTCGCATCACCTGTGAGCATGACCGTCCTAGCGACACCCACCGATTTCAGAGCGGCAATGGCCGCTTTTGATGTTTCTTTCACCACATCGGAAATAATCACATGACCTGCATATCTTCCATTGATGGACACATGGATGACCGTACCCGCAGCATGACGATGGCAGTCATACCATTCGGCGCCTACGGCTTCCATCATTTTGGAATTTCCCACACATACGACATTGCCGTTTACATGGGCACGGATCCCCTCCCCGGCTATTTCCTCTACTGCTTCCACACGGCAGCTGTCCGATTCGTTAGGATACGCTGCGCGGAGAGAAGCCGCGATAGGATGCGTGGAGTACCGTTCTACATGGGCTGCCAGATGGAGCAGTTCTTTTTCGCTCATTTCCTGCGGATGGGCGGCAGTCACCTGGAACACCCCTTTGGTCAGGGTACCGGTCTTATCAAAAACCACCGTCTTAACCTTGGAGAGCGTTTCCAGATAGTTCGATCCTTTCACAAGGACGCCCGCCTTACTCGCGCCGCCGATGCCGGCGAAGAAACTCAGGGGAATACTGATAACCAGCGCGCAGGGGCAGGAAATAACGAGAAACGTAAGCGCCCTGTAAATCCATACATCCCAGTCAGCCGGCACCCCCATGAATCCCATACGGACAAGCGGAGGAACGAGGGCAAGAGCGATCGCCGCCGCTACCACGGCCGGAGTATATACACGGGCAAATTTAGAAATAAAATCTTCCGCTTTTGATTTACGGGAACTGGCGTTTTCCACAAGATCAAGAATTTTAGAAACCGTCGATTCCCCAAACTCTTTCGTCGTCCGGACTTTCAGAAGACCATTGATATTGATGCAGCCGCTGATGACTTCATCGCCTGATTCCACTTCACGGGGCAGGCTTTCTCCTGTCAGGGCGCTGGTATTCAGTGTAGAACTGCCTTCCACTACTTCGCCGTCGATCGGAATCTTTTCACCGGGCTTCACGACGATGATCGTCCCCACTTCCACTTCGTCAGGATCGACCGCTTCCAGCTGCCCGTTTTCCCTTTCCACATTTGCGTAATCAGGACGGATATCCATCAGCTCGCTGATATTTCTGCGGCTCTTGCCGACGGCATAGCTTTGGAACCATTCGCCGATCTGGTAGAAAAGCATGACGCCAATGGCTTCCGTGTAATCACCGTCTTCATAAACAGCCAGGATAATCGCCCCCAGCGTGGCAATCGCCATAAGAAGGCTTTCATCAAAAGGCTGCCGGTTCTTCACGCCTTTAAAGGCTTTCCACAAAATATCATACCCGATAATCAAGTAAGGAACCAGGTAAAGCCCGAACCGTACCATACCGCTTACCGGCGCAAAATGGAGGACAATCATCAGGATTGCCGCCACGATAATGCGCATTAAATTTCTTTTCTGTTTCTTGTTCATGTCAGCCTCTTTTCCCCTGCCGGCCAATATTCAAACATTCTGCCGACCATCTTATTTCAGGAAAATCTCGCAGTCATCCTCCACCTTTTTGCAGTTCTTATACACTTCCTGCATAACGGTTTTCGGATCCTGCCCGTCTTCAAATTCCACATTCATTTTAAGCAGCATGTAATTGACCACGCAGTCTTTAACGCCGGCCGTTGCTTTGGCAGCATCTTCCATTTTCAGCGCGCATGCAGCGCAGTCCACATCGATCTTGTAACTTTTTTTCATTTTCTTCTCCTTTATTCTACGCTTAAATAATCATTTAATCGTTAATTATATTATATTTATTCTTTTACCTTTTGTCAAGACTCTTTTCCGATAAATTTATCCTGCCATTTTCCCATGTATGTTACAATTAAGAAAAATAATTTCTAAAGAGGTATACCATATGACAAAAAATAAATGCGGACTTCCGCACCACCATGGAAATGATGAAGAACGTATCATCAGCCGCCTGCCGTCCCAAGAGACAATCGATGATGTATCCA
>ENA-OPXV01000733-OPXV01000733.1-human-gut-metagenome-genome-assembly--contig:-NODE-733-length-9752-cov-7.945756_pt1 | contig 9752 bp, 9 predicted proteins | sample MGYA00241770_ERZ502044 | MGnify/ENA primary metagenome ERZ502044 (study PRJEB25962, sample SAMEA1965852) | human gut metagenome | biome: human gut; feature: human-associated habitat; material: faeces...
GGTGTGCCGTGCTTCCGAACCCCGTACCCCACGCTGCAATCCGTATTTCGCCATTACCCTTGCGTAATTGTCGTGGTAGGCGACCAAGGTCTGGCGGTTGAACAGGTCATCGGCACACAAACGGACGGAATTTGTTTTCTTGCGGTACTTGCGCTTACCGTCCGTCTGCTCTTTCTTGGCTTTGCGCCTTTCACCCGTCACGACGGGAACAACGGCTGCGTGGATGTGCGGAGTCTTCTCGTCCATGTGCAGATGTGCGGCAACCACATTGTCTTTGCCGAATGTGGCTTGCAGCCATTGGATGCTGTCGCTGCACCATTCATCGAGTTCTCCTTTTTCCTGTATGTTCATCATGTCCTCGTGCGTACCCGACAAGACCACCCGAACGACACGGACTTGGTCGTGTGTGATTTTCCGTCTGATGCCTGCCGTGTTCAGCCTGTGGGCAATCGCTTCATCCCTGCCGTGAACGCCATCAGGGTATTCGACAAGCACCCTGTTCAGGTGTGTTCTTGTCGGGTCTGCATTTTTAGGTATTATCTTTCTCTCTATATGGTCGGACTGCGTGGTGTCCGATGTACCCTTTGCTTTCTTAATGTCCAATGAAAAATATCCCATTTTATTTCTATTTTGCGGTTATCGTTATGTTTCTTCTCTCTGCCTGTGGCATCGGCTCACAGGGTTTATTATGCAAATGAACCCTTACTGCACTCGGCATAATCCAAACGAGTTTGGCTTCTGCTCTCGTTTGCACAGGGTTTCCAAAGGGATTTCCCTTTGGCTCGATAGGGTGTTTTTAGCGTTACGGAGTAATGCGTGAAGAAAACGCCCTATTGAGCTATGGTATTTCTGTCTATAAATACCTTGGGAGAGCGGACGTGCATATTACAGATGAAATCCCCCTTTCTTTTTCGGTGGCTGCATCATCCGCCTTGCGGATTGGACTTGCTTCTTCTCCTTTATCGGCTCTGCCGATTGGGACAAGGGCTTACCGCACAGGTAGTCGTTCAAGTCCTTATACTCACGATAGTACATTGACTTGTCAAGCAGCCGTTCCCCAAACTTCTCTTTCAGCTTCTTGCAGGTGTTCCGTCCTGCCGTGTCGTTGTCAAGGAAACAGCCGACTTGGGTGTAGGTCTCCAATAAGCTTTCCGCTTTTGCAAGATTGGAAACGGAGTTCAATATGATATAGTCCTGTGTGTCCAATCGCGGGTGTTGCGGATTGTTTTCTACTCGGATGGTAAGGAATGAAAGGTAATCCATGAACCCCTCAAACAGGTAACACATACATCGTTGTCCGCCCTGCTGTCGGATATGGGTGATGTCTTTCGGGGCGACACATCCCTTGAAGTATCTGTTGCGCACTTCATATCCTCCTGCCATGTTCGGAAAGCCGATGGCAAAATAGGGTTTGTCGGCATTCATAAACCGAAGCTCCCTGCATTCTCTTTTGGCAAGTCCGATGTTTATTCCCCTTTCTTGCAGATAGGCTATAAGAGCAGGAGAGGACAACTCACCAGCCCTTAATCCCTGATAAGGCTGATTGTCGGAATGCTGTCTGCCAAAAGAGAACGATGCAGGGCGGATGTATGCTGTCCGCTCCTCTATGCGTTTCAGCAGATAGGCTACATCTTCCGAATAGTAAAGTTCCGCTGCCAATGCGAGGATGTTTCCGCCTTTGCCGATGCCGAAGTCATACCATTTTTCAAGCTCGGTGTTTACCTTGAACGATGCGTCCGTTTCTTCCCGTAGCGGTGATTTGTACCACAGGTTCTTGCCTTGTTGCTTTACAGGCGTATAGCCCAGACTTTGCAGATAGTCTGCCAGTTTGATTTGCTTTACATCTTGGATTGTCATATTACATACGGTTTTGAAGTTGATGAAAATTTGTTGATTTGATGAATTGTTAATGTAATATATTTATATACAGCCTCGTAACCTCTCAACATCTTCTCAACAAACCGCTCGCCAAAAGAGAAATCCACAAACGGGTGTCGGTGGTCTCTCAACTTCTCTTTAGGCTTGTTGAGATTTTGTTGAGAATGTATATCGTTTATTGTCAGTGTATTTATACCCATATTCAACAATTCAACAGAAAAATGATAATATTACAGGGATTCGAGTTGTTCCCTTGTGACGGTGTAGAAGCGTCCCACCCTCTTTATCGGCTCATAATGACAACTTCTGTTGTAATTGCCCTGATAGGTGGTGTAGGTAAGCCCGTTTGGTGCAGGTGTCAGTTTCCAGCACTCCTGCACCACCTTACGCACTTGGTGCTTTTCCGCCTTTACCTGCGAGTGCATCAGCAGTACGACAAGGTCGTTAAGGCAGAATGAAACGCTATCCACATCCATTGCAACCATAATGTCAAGCAGCAGTTCCGACATTTCTATCTCCAACCGGTTGCGGTTGCTGCGGATAATCTTCTGCAAGGCTTCTGTATGCAGCAATGTGGGGTTGAACCACATCCGGCTTTCCTTATCGGTGGATAGCTGTCTGTGTTGCAGGAAATGAAGAAAGGCGGGTATCTCCGCTTTCAGCTTTTGCAGGAAGTCGGTATCATCGGACTGCAAGCGGTCTATCTTGCGCACCCAATAGCGTGTTTCCCCTGCGTCTATGATTACGGGCAGATGCTCGTTGTTGGAGCACAGCACGAATTTGGCGAAGAACGCAATCTCGTCACGGTCTTTGCCTTTGGCTTCCACCTTATAGGAAAGTGTGGTGCTGAGGTTCTTCAACCGCTCGCTATCCTCCCTGCGGTTGAGCAGCACCTCATCCACCACGATAAGCAACTTGCCAGCCCAGTCGGAATTGAACTGGCTGCGGAAATCCTCGTTGGTGTTGAAAGTCACATTGTTCTGAAAAAGGGCTTTCAGAAAGTTCAGGAAGGTGCTTTTGCCTGTGTTGCGTTCTTCCGATACCAACAGCAGGATAGGCAACTTCTGAATCGGTTGCAGGTAGAGCAGTTGCAGATAGTCCATCCCCAACTCGTATTGTTCTCCGAAGATATGCCGTACCAAAGATTGGATATGCGATAAATCGCCCTCCTGCGGTCGGTGGTCTATCGGTTCGTAAAGGTTAAGGAACTTGCCGACCACGGAACGGTAGCCGATGTGTTCGGGTACGGTGCAGAAGCCATCATACTTGGGAACACTGCCGATGTAATCCTTGCCGTAATCCTGTCGCAGGGTCTCGTTGTTCCATGCGATGCGTTTCTTCACATACCCTCCGTTCAGTCTCGGTTGCTCCACAATCTTGTAGAGCGTTGTCCCGACACGGATAAATTCTTCCTTTGCCATGCCGCCATCCGATGGCGGTCTGTGGCTGTCCTGTTGTTCGATAGCTGACATAATCAAATGGTTTTAAGTTTGAAAATTACCAGCTGCAAAAATATAATCAATTATCGGATAGGTCGTTATGCAAAACACGGCAGAATGGTGACAAATAGCCCCCGAAACAAAAACTTTCAATGGCTTGGGGCAGGAAACAAGTTGTACAAATGGAAAAAACTCCCGAAAAGCTAATGTCGGATTACGCTTTTCGGGAGAAAAAACCAGAGCGTCTGTCGTTCTGTCGTACTGACTTAATGAATTACTGACTTACCGAGTGAATAATGTCAGACATTCAGCTACGAGAAGTATTCGGATTTGGATATACCGTTGGTATTCAGCGAGAAGAAGATGCTTGTTTTCTCTTTTCGCAGGTACAGTCTTTCAAGAACGGCATTGCGTACCCGTTCCGCTCCGAATGTGCCGATATGGAAAGCGAGGGTAACTATCGCTTCAAGGTTGTAAACCTCCATACAGCAATTATCGGATACCCGTATGCTTCGCCTTATCCCGTATTCCCTTAAAACTCCGCTCTTGCAAAGAGCCTTCAGCCCTGCACGGAATGTCGGGGCGGTTACTCCGAACAGGTCGCAAAGTTCCCATTCGCTCATGGCGGTTGCGCTAATGTCGGTCGGTAAGGTGATGTTGCCGTTGCCATCCGTTGTGATGATGCTTCGTTTCATGGCTATGCTTGGTTATGGGGTTACACTTCCGAACGATGCGTTCAGCTTGTTGCCGAACATCGTCAGGTCATTGTCAAGTTTCTGTGTGGTTATCTTCGCATAGATTTGAGTCGTGACAATGTTCGTATGTCCCAAAACACGGCTCACGCTTTCAATGGGCATCCCCTTGCTAAGAGCCAGTGTTCCAAACGTATGACGTGCACAGTGGTAGGAGATTTTTTTCTCTATTCCGCATTCCGCCATTACCTTTTTCAGCTGTTTGCACATCGTCCAATAGTTGATTTTCCCGAAAACCAGCTTGTCTTCCGACAGATACTTGTACCGTTCGATTATCTGCAAGGGAATATCCAGCAGCTTCACTTGGAACGGGACATTTGTCTTGTGCCGTTTCGACAATATCCATTTCTCACCGTTCACCTCCACTATTTCATCCGTTGTGAGTTCTTTCATATCCACGAAAGACAAGGCGGTGAAGCAGGCGAAAATGAACAGGTCTCGCACCAATGCGAGGGTGGGGTTGTCAAACTCGTGCGCCATGATTCTTTTGATTTCGTCCTCTGTCAGATACTCCCGTTCCTTAACATTCGGGCTGATATGGAACTGCGCAAACGGATTTCTCGGTATCAGTCCGTTATAGTGCGCACGCATCACCACTCCTTTTAGCCACATGCAATTCAGCCAGATGGTGGCGTTTTTCAGTCCCCGTTCAGCCGTAAGATAAGCCGCAAACTCCTTGATGAAGTCGGGTGTAAGTTCTAGCATGGACATATCCGTCCGTCTGTAGAATGACTTGATAAAGGCTGCGACATAGTTCCTTGCCCTTACCATGACCTTGTATGTGCCGATGCTGCGGTCTTTGCCGACACGTTTCAGGAAGTTGGCGCAATCCTTGTCAAAAGCCTTTATCAGTGTCTCATACTCGCTTCCTACCCCTTGGTAGGCATTGCGCACCATTTCAGCCGTTACGTATGCCTCTCGGTCGGATATGCGCTGATAGTGCTTGATGATTTGCGCCTTGATGTTGTCCAATGCCAGATTGATGTTCCGTGCTTCGGCGCTCTTGCCTTTGGCTCGGTTGCCTTTCGCATCCCAAAGGGTTTTCGGGATGGTCTGCTTGCAACTGAACTGCGCCACAGTACCGTTGATTGTCACTCGTCCCATGATGGGGACAATACCGTCTTTCTCCTTGCTGCCGTTCACGTAGAACAGCACTTTGAATGTACTTCTTGCCATACTCGTTTTTTTGTTTGCAAAGTTAAATATCAACGAATTAGACCTTGATACGCAAATCGGTGACAAACGGTGCAATAGCATCTCTCATATGTTAAATCTTACTCTTTCACGGGTAATGATTTGCAAACCATTCTTCTTCTTAAATCCGCTTTTCTTTGCGTTTTCCGATTTTTCGGCTTGTCATCATTTGACACCGTAACGACTCTGATATTAAGTCGTTTAGCGTCATTTCTCCCGTTTTTCGAGGTTATTCCAGAGATTTTGCGTAAGTTTGCCCGTAAAATATTAACTAAACTCGATAAATATGAAGATTTTGAACTTAATGAAGATACTGTTGTTGTGTGTAATGACTGCGGGGCTGGCTTCTTGCGGGGATGATAACTACTATACGATACAAAACAGCGACGAGAAGCTGTGCAGCGACAGTTGGGTAGAGGAGTACGACACGGAAGAAGGGGCGTGCAGGCACATCCTGGAATTCACTAAAGGGAAGCAGGGCGGTAAGGAAGTCCTTTCCGGAAAAGAGACCTTTATCGTAACCACTACCGGCAATACGAAAACAGATACCCATGACTTTACCTGGAAATGGATTGACAACTCACGCGAGGGACTGATACTGAACTACGGTTCGGGCGACGTGAAAATCTTTGAGAACGTATGGGTGCGCGAGCATTACCTGTCCGGAAAGCTGGACGGTGAAATCATGATGCTGACCGCTTCCAGATATATGGTTAATCAGAATTGGAAATGAGAAAGATGAGAAAGTTTTTGAACATATTGTTCCTGTGCACGCTGGCCTTGGGCCTGAGTTCGTGCGAACCGGACGACGGTGAGGATTACTACATTTACGATACCCTGCCGGGCGGTATCTGGGTAGGAGACTTAGGCTTTGCCGATGCCTATAATTCTCCGTTGGAAAGCGGGCTTTACTTTGAAGGCAACGGGCTGGGAAAAGATGAGCAGGCGTATTACAACGATCCGTATGGAGAGGTGGCATTCAGACTGCCTTTCCGCTGGGACATCCACGGCAGGATTCTGCGGCTGGACTATGGTTACAATTATCCTTTGCTGGAAATCTACGACGTATATGTTGCGGGAGACAGACTGTCCGGCGTATTATACGTGGACGGGCACATGGATGGGCCTGTCATGCTGGAAAGGCAATATTAAGAATATGGATGTCCGAACATCCTGAGAATAGGCAAGTGAGGGTGTTAAAACACTCTTGATGATTTTTTTAGGCACGGATTACGCGGATTGACACGGAAAAATAATAAAGAAAATCCGTGAAATCCGCGTAATCCGTGCCTAAAAATCATCCAACAGTAAGCGGGCTTTAGTATTGACATCCCCCTCGATTGATTGATAAGCGGTTTTTGTAACCCCTTTGATTTATTTATTTCTTCAGAAACAATTTCTTGAACTCTCCCGGATACGGCGTTTCAAACTGCATCAGCTCTCCGGTGACAGGATGGCGGAAGCATAGCTTGAAGGCGTGCAGCGCCAGTCGTCCGATAGGATTTATCTCTTCCAGTCCGTAGCGTCCGTCGCCAATGATGGGATGTCCCAGGTCCTGCATGTGCACGCGGATTTGGTTTTTGCGTCCCGTCTCCAGCATCAGTTCCACGAGCGAGAAGCCGTTGGCGCGTTTGATGGTGCGGTAGTGGGTGATTGCTTCCTTGCCACCATCGTCCGTGGGGCTGGAATATACGTACAGCTTGCGGTCGGTGAGCCATGAGCGCACCATGCCGGCATTGTTTTCCATTTCACCCGCAACGACGGCTACATAGCGGCGGTCGGTTACGATGTTGTGCCAGTTGTCGCGCAGCGTATTCTGCGTCTTTTCGTCTTTGGCAAACATCAGCAGTCCCGAGGTGTCGCGGTCCAGGCGATGCACGATGTACACGCGGTGCTGCCTGCCCGAACGCTGCACATATTCGTTCAGAATGGTGTAGGCGGTACGCTCTTTCTGCCTTTCCGTATTGACGGACAGCAATCCCTGCATCTTCTCCACCACGATGAGGTAAGCATCTTCGTATACGATTTTCAGTAATTTGTTGTTGAACTCCTTGCGTCCCTTCTCACGGCTGATCTGGACTTTCATACCCGGCTTCAGCGGGAAGTTGTACTGCGTTGTGATGACGCTGTCTACATATACAACCCGCTTGCTCAACAATGCCTTCAACTTGGTGCGGCTGGCATCCGGCATTTTCGCTGCCAGAAATTCCATCAGTTCCATAGGCTCTTTTACCATATAGTCCGTATATTGCGTGCGGGCTCTTGCTATAATTCTTTCTTTTGCCACGAGGATAATAATTTGCGATTAATGATTCAATTCTAAAACAAGGCTTTGCATCGGCTTACCGAAATGCCGTACCGCTTTTCGGGAGTGCGGCTTCCGGTTGCCCAATCTCTGCTTCGGTTTTCCTAAGTAGCACTTCACGTTTCCAAAGTAATACTCCACGTTTCTGAAGTAGCACTCTACGTTTCTGAAGTAGCCCTTTACGTTCCCAAAGTAGCTCTTTGCACTTCCGAAGTAGCCCTTTACATTTCCCAAAGTGATACTCACATTCCCGAAATAGCCCCTTATGCTTTCACGTTCCCGAAGAGCTGCCTCAGTCCTCTGCTTTTTCCGCCGGATTTTTCAACTCAAGCAGCACCACGTTTTCCACATGATGCGTATGCGGGAACATATCCACCGGCTGGACGGCCTTCACCCGGTATTTGGCATCGAGCAGCTGTAAGTCCCTTGCCTGCGTGGCGGGATTGCAGCTTACATACACAATGCGTTTCGGCTCTGCAAACAGGATAACATCCACTACATCCTGGTGCATACCCGCACGAGGGGGGTCGGTGATGATTACATCCGGACGTCCGTACTCGTTGATAAAGTCCTGCGTCAGCATGTCCTTCATGTCGCCGGCAAAGAACAGCGTGTTCCTGATGCCGTTGATTTCCGAGTTGACCTTGGCGTCCTCGATGGCTTCGGGCACATATTCGATGCCGATGACCTGGCGCGCTTGTCCGGACACGAAGTTGGCGATGGTTCCCGTGCCGGTATAGAGGTCGTAAACCAGCTCGTTGCCGGTGAGCCCTGCGAAGTTGCGGGCCACTTTGTACAAAGTGTATGCCTGCTCGGAGTTGGTCTGGTAGAACGACTTGGGACCCACCTTGAAACGCAGCCCTTCCATCTCCTCGAAGATATGGTCTTTGCCTTTGAACGTGTGCACGTCGAGGTCGGTAATGGTGTCGTTGCACTTATTATTAATAATGTATAGCAGCGACGTGATTTCGGGGAAAGTGTCCGCTACGTACTGCAACAACTGTTTGAACAGCGCCATCTCCTCGTCCTTCTCAATCTTGCAGATGAGGATAACCATCAGCTCGCCGGTGGTGGAAGTGCGCACAATCATATTGCGCAGCATCCCTTCGTGCGTGCGCAGGTTAATGAACGGATAGTTGTGCTCGTAGGCATAGTCGCGCACGGCGTTGCGGATGCGGTTGGATATGTCGTCCTGCAGCCAGCACTTCTCGATGGCCAGTACCTTGTCGAAGGCGTTGGGAATGTGGAAGCCTACCGCATTCATCTGCTCGTACACCACATTCTGCCGGACCTCTTCCGCCGTGAGCCAGCGCTTGTTGGAGAAAGTAAACTCAAGCTTGTTGCGGTAGAACTCCGTTTTTGCGGAACCGAGTATCGGCGATATTTCCGGGAGCTCCACTTTTCCGATGCGGGTAAGGTTGTCCGTTACCTGCTTCTGCTTGTATCTTATCTGTTCCGAATAGGGGAGCACCTGCCATTTGCAGCCGCCGCATACACCGTAGTGCTGACAGAACGGAACGGCTCTTACCGGTGAGTATTGGTGAAACTTCACCGCTTCCGCCTCGGCATAATGATGCTTTTTTCTCTTGATTTGCAGGTCTACAACGTCGCCCGGAACGACGTACGGTACGAAAATTACCAAATCATTGACCTTCGCGATGGCTTTTCCTTCGGCAGCCACATCCGTAATTTCCACCTTTTCCAACAGGGGAAGTTCTTTTCTCTTTCTTGCCACTTTTACACCAGTATAATAAATTCAACGGCAAAAATAGGCATTTTTCCGTAATTTCTCTCTATGAATGGGAATATTAAATTTTGCAATCTCGAAATTGCATTTTGACTTAAAGTTTTTTCTCAAAAAGTTTTCTAGTCTGTGAAATATACTTAGATTTGCGAGCAGAAAAAATGAAAAAATCACAATCAGAAACTTTAAATTGATATTATGGACAAAAAAAGAGTTTACACCTTTGGTAACGGCCAGGCAGAAGGAAAAGCCGGCATGAGAAACCTTTTGGGGGGTAAGGGAGCCAACCTGGCAGAGATGAACCTTATCGGAGTTCCGGTTCCTCCGGGCTTCACAATCACGACAGAAGTTTGCACAGAATATTATGAAATGGGGCAGGAAAAAGTCGTTGCCCTGTTGAAACAGGAAGTGGAAAACGCCATCGCGGACGTGGAGACACT
>ENA-OPXV01000768-OPXV01000768.1-human-gut-metagenome-genome-assembly--contig:-NODE-768-length-9478-cov-7.085217_pt1 | contig 9478 bp, 7 predicted proteins | sample MGYA00241770_ERZ502044 | MGnify/ENA primary metagenome ERZ502044 (study PRJEB25962, sample SAMEA1965852) | human gut metagenome | biome: human gut; feature: human-associated habitat; material: faeces...
TGCCAGTATTGCTTATGCTGCCAACATTATGGAAAACATGATTACCAAAGAAAAACGCATCGCTTTTCTGATGCTTCCGGCAACCATGATAGAGAAATTTGTGGCACGGTTCTTAATTGTTACGGTAGGACTGGCGGTGGCTGTCTTTGTTGCGGCGTCATTGGCGGAAATTACCCGTTATCTGTTACTCCCTTTATTTAATGTACCTGAAACATTCCATCAATCTGTTTTATATAACCTTCTTTCCATGGCTTCGGTAGATGGTGAGCAGATATATAGGGGATCAGGCTATGCTATGAATATGCCGTACCAGAATTGGTTGGGTGAGCTGTGCGGATGGGCTTTCTTGGTGTGGTCACATTCACTTTATATTCTAGGAGGTAGTTATTGGTACAAGAAACCTTTTTTCAAGACATTGGGTACATTGATGCTTATTTCTATTCTGTGTTCGGTCTTGTCAGTACATATCATATCATGGGTAGGCAATGACGGTATGCGTAGTTTTGCCGAATGGCTGGAAGCTAATTCCCAGTGGATGACATTAAACAAGTTACTTTCCTTAGGAGTGGCGTTCTTCAGTGCATTCACCATGTTCAACTGGTGGCTGAGTTACCGGCTCTTTACCCGTTCACAAGTTATTAAACCCAAATTCCGCTTGCTATGAAATTTAAAGAAAGTAAATCCATTTACTTGCAGATAGCTGACCGGATATGTGATGAAATCCTGCAAGGACAATATATGGAAGAAGAGCGTATTCCATCGGTCAGAGAATACGCCGCCACAGTGGAGGTGAATGCAAATACGGTGGTCCGCACGTATGATTACCTTCAGGGACAAGAGATTATTTACAATAAACGCGGCATTGGTTATTTTGTATCGGCAGGGGCTAAAGACCGGATTATTGCTTTACGGAAAAATACATTCCTGCATGAAGACCTGCCTGAGTTTTTCAGACAAGTGAAGACATTGGATATTCCCATGAAAGAGATAGAGAAAATGTATAAGGAATATCTGACTCAACAATGACACAACACCAAACACATCTACGACAACACATACACAACATCGGTTAGATAAAGAAATCCCGGCAGAGCGATGACTCGCCGGGATTTCTTATATCCGGTTACTTGTCTGCTATAAAAATTGTAGTCCAGTATAACCATTCGGTTGCAGCTCGGAGGATATCGGGATTGATAGATTGGGTGTTATCTTTGGGATGATGGTAATAACCGCCTCCCAAGGCCCATAAGTCTATACATGGATAGCCGGCTTTCATAAAGACTGCACCGTCTGTGCGAGGGCGGGTCAGGAAATGAGTCTCACTAGTGAACAGACGTCGATGTACATACCTATCATTGGCTTTCTCTGATAGCTCAGCCAGTTCGGGGTATTTATAGTGATAATTCGCTCCTAGCATCTCACCTACACCCACTTGTTCCAGATTCAGGATTGCTACCACTTTGTTTTGGGGCACAAGGGAATGGTTGGTGTAGTAGGTACTTCCGGTGAGTCCGGCCTCCTCGCCGTCCACACTCATAAAGATGATGCTGCGTTTCGGTTTTATCTTTGATTTTGCCAGTGCTTCGGCTACTCCCAGCATGGCAGCGGAGGAAGAATTGTTGTCATTCGCTCCTTCAATTAGGAAAGGAATCATTCCTAAGTGGTCCAGATGGGCGGAAATGATTACATATTCATTGCATAGTATAGGATCACTGCCTTTGATCATGCCCAAAATATTTTTTCCAGTAGCATTGGGATTATAGGTAGCATTCATTTTGATGTGGGCTCTCTTTCCGGTATGGAAAGAGGCAGGCTTCTGAGTCTTATAAATCTGCCGGATGGTTTCTTTATAGGTCTTGCCTGTTCCCCTGAAAATATCATTGACCACAGTGTCTGTAACATGACAATAGACAAATCCCGGATTATAGGGGGCATTCGGACCGGGAACCCATTTGTATAACAAGCCTGCCGCACCATGGGCTGCAGCGTTGTTCAGCTTGGTCTGGTGCAAAGTATGTTTGTACCACATGGCCAGTGAATCGGGGTTACGGCTTATATTGGGTGTTTCTCCCTCTACCAGTACAATCTTGCCTTTTACATCTATGTCTTTGTAATCATCATATCCTAATTCGGGTGCTGTAACGCCAAATCCGGCATATACCACATCGGCTGTCACTTCTCCGTTACTGGTCATTCCTCCGGCAAACCAACCATCTGCCCAAGGGTATGTCTTGGAGATCCATACAGCTTTTTTCTTGTCTTGGGTGACAGGAAATAGGATATCCATAGTGCTTCCCGGTTGTATCTCTACACAAGGGTGGGGGAATAGCTGTATGTAGGAACCATTCTCACCACGAGGTATTAGTTTCCACTCTTTAAAATATCCTTTTACGATATCTACAGCTTTAGCCATTCCGGGCGAACCTGCGAGTCGTCCCTCCAAGGCCGGGTCTGAAAGTTGCTTTACATAACCGAAAATCTTTTCGGTAGTGATGTTACGATGCATGGCATCAAGGTACATTTCTTCATCAGTCATGGTAGCCGTTCTTCTTTGGGCGGATGAAGACAGGGAGCCCAATGCAAGAATTGCAGATAACAAGAGGAGTCCTTTTTTCATGTTAATATGTTGATTTAAGATTCGGTTCTAAAGATAAAAAGAAAAGATCAGATTCCTGTTTATCTCCTTGTAAAAATCTTAAGTTCGTATTTCTTGATATAAATCAAACCGTTACATCGTGAAAAGTCCGTACCTTTGCACCCCGAAAATCAAGGGTAACAAGTGGACGTAATTCAAGAACCGAGAAGTGTACGAAAGAACCTTGCCAGACTGGCGGTTCCTATTTTCATTGAAACATTGCTGATTATGATGCTGGGCGCGGTAGATACCGTGATGCTGAGTCAGTATTCAGACAATAGTGTGGCTGCCGTCGGGGTGGTCAACCAGCTCATCATGTTTGCTTTCCTGATATTCGAGGTGATTAATATAGGAACTTCCGTACTCTGTTCGCAATATTTGGGAGCAAGAATGCACAAGAATATGGTGCAGGTGGTGGGAGTATCATTGATACTCAATTTGGCGTTCGGTCTGTTTGTCAGTGCCATTTTGCACTATGGAGCCACTTCTCTGCTATCTATGATGGGACTTCGTCCCGAACTGATGGAATATGGAGTGAGTTACATGAAGATAGTAGGGGCATTCGCTTTTTTTCAAGCCATATCTCTGACTATTTCTGCCTCTTTGCGTAGTGCTAACAAAGCGGTTTATCCCATGATGGTAACGGTAGTTGTGAATATTCTGAATATCATCGGTAACTATTCGCTGATTTTCGGTAAGTTCGGCATGCCGGCTTTGGGAGTGGAAGGTGCGGCTATCTCTACAGCATTTGCCCGAGGGGTATCTATGGTGATACTTTTTGTAATTCTTTTCCGCAAGCATATTCCCAGATTTCCGTTATCCTATTTTTGCCCCTTCCCGTTTGTCGAGCTGAAAAACCTGTTGAAAATCGGAGTCCCCTCGGCCGGAGAAAATATGTCCTACAGTTTCTCTCAGGTAGTATTGACCTATTTTATTAATATGTTGGGGAATGAAGCGCTGGCTACCCGTACCTATGTGGTGAATATAGTGATGTTCGTTTATTTGTTTGCTATTGCCATGGCACAAGGCGGAGCCATCTGTATCGGACATCTGGTAGGTGAAAGGAAAATTCATGCAGCCTATCTGTTAGGCAAATATGTGATGCGTATTTCTATTTTGGTTTCTTTGGTTTTATCCTGTATCTGGGCTTTGATGGGGCATACCTTGTTTAGCTGGTTGACAGATAATCCGGAAATTATCCGTCTGGGTACTATTATCCTGTTTATTGATGTGATTTTGGAAGTGGGACGGGCTATTAATATTTATGCGACGAATGCTTTACGTGCAACGGGTGATGTAAATTATCCGTTTTATGTAGGATTTGTTGTTCAGTGGAGTGTTGCCGTAGGTTGTGGTTTCTTGTTCGGCATTCATTGGGGATGGGGATTGGTAGGTATGTGGTGTGCGTTTGTGCTGGATGAAAATCTTCGTGGTATTATCTTTGTACAGCGTTGGAACAGTCTGAAATGGACTAAAAAGGGATTTGTGAAATAAATCTTCATTTTCGCAAACTTTATGCATCTTCAGGCCGTTAAACTCAAGAAAAAGAATTAATTTTGCAGTCTGATAATTATCAAAGAATATAATATGGAGCTCGATTTACTCACGGCAATATCACCTATTGACGGTCGATACAGAGGAAAAGCGGGAGCTTTGGCCTCTTATTTTTCTGAATTTGCACTCATCAAGTACCGTGTGCAGGTAGAAATTGAATACTTTATCACTCTGTGTGAACTACCGTTGCCACAGCTGAAAAGCTTTGATCATGCACGTTTTGATGCATTGCGCGCTATTTATAAGAATTTTTCAGAAGCTGATGCACAGCGTATTAAAGAGATAGAAAGTGTAACAAACCACGATGTAAAGGCTGTAGAATATTTCATCAAAGAAGAATTCGATAAGTTGGGCGGAATGGAGGAATACAAGGAATTCATTCATTTCGGATTGACATCACAGGACATAAACAATACTTCTGTACCGTTGTCTATAAAGGAGGCATTGGAACAAGTGTACTATCCGCAAATTGAAGAGCTGATTGCTCAGTTGACTACATACGCTGAAGAATGGGCAAATATCCCTATGTTGGCAAAAACACATGGGCAGCCTGCTTCTCCTACTCGCCTGGGTAAAGAAATCATGGTTTTCGTTTATCGTCTGAATCGTCAGCTGGCTGTATTGAAAGCTTGTCCTGTCACGGCTAAATTCGGTGGTGCGACGGGTAATTACAATGCACATCATGTAGCTTATCCCGAATATGACTGGAAAGCATTCGGAAATCAGTTCGTGGCAGAGAAGCTGGGGTTGGAACGTGAGGAATATACTACTCAGATTTCTAATTATGATAATCTGGGAGCCATCTTTGATGCCATGAAGCGCATCAATACCATTATGATTGACATGAACCGCGACTTCTGGCAGTACATCTCTATGGAGTACTTCAAACAGAAGATTAAAGCGGGCGAAGTCGGTTCCAGCGCTATGCCGCACAAAGTAAACCCCATCGACTTCGAAAATGCTGAAGGTAATCTAGGTATGGCAAACGCTATTTTGGAGCACCTTTCTTCTAAGTTGCCTGTTTCCCGCTTGCAACGTGACTTGACAGACTCTACTGTGTTGCGTAACGTCGGTGTACCTTTCGGTCACATTGTGATTGCTATCCAAAGTTCGTTGAAAGGTCTGCGTAAACTGTTGCTGAATGAGAAAGCAATCTATGCCGACTTGGATAATTGTTGGAGTGTGGTGGCGGAAGCTATCCAGACTATTTTGCGCCGCGAAGCCTATCCTCATCCGTATGAGGCATTGAAAGCTTTGACCCGTACAAACCAAGCTATCACAGAAGGGGCTATTAAAGAATTCATAGAAACACTAAATGTAAGCGAAGATATTAAAAAGGAACTGCGAGTGATTACACCGCATAATTATACAGGTATTTAAAAAATAGTTAGTTGGATTTTAATCAAAAAAGCCCGAGAGGGCGTTATACATTAATTAATAAACAAAAGGAAAACCATGAGTACAGAAAATGAAAGCAGACAAGAAGGTGCTGCAAACGAAGAAAACCAGAATGTAAGCCGTGATGGTGGTTATAAGTCTTATAACAGAGACAGTAATTACAACAGATACAACAACGACGGCGAACAGCGTCCTTACCGTCCTCGTACGAACAGCTATAATCGCGAAGGTGGCGACCGTCCTTACCGTTCTTCTTATAACAACGGTGACCGTCCTTCCTATAATCGCTATAATAATGGTGACCGTCCGCAACGTCCCCGCTTTAATCCTAACAGTGAGGATGGAGGAGAACAACGTTCATACCGTCCTCGTACAAATTATAATCGTGAAGGTGGTGAGCAGCGTCCATATACTCCGCGCCCTCGTTTCAATAATGGTGAGGAAGGTGGTGAACGTCAATACCGTCCCCGTACAAACTATAATCGCGAAGGTGGTGAGCAGCGTCCTTATACTCCGCGTCCCCGCACCGGAGGATATAATCGCGAAGGTGGTGAGCAGCGTCCATATACTCCGCGTCCCCGTTTTAACAGCGGTGAAGGTGGTGAACAGCGTTCTTACACTCCGCGTCCTCGTACCGGCGGTTATAATCAAGGCGGCGACCGTCCTTATCGTCCTCGTACCGGTGGTTATCAAGGTGGTGGATACAATCGTCCCTATCGCCCCCGTACGGCTGATTATAACCCGAATGCAAAGTATAGTCTGAAGAAACAGATTGAATATAAAGATATATTGACCGATCCAAATGAGCCGATTCGTCTGAACAAGTTCTTGGCTAATGCAGGTATATGTTCCCGTCGTGAGGCTGATGAGTTTATTACAGCAGGTGTAGTCAGTGTAAATGGTGAAGTGGTAACCGAATTAGGTACTAAGATCAAGCGTACTGACGAAGTGAAGTTCCATGACGAACCGGTAAGTATTGAACGCAAAACTTATATTTTGTTGAATAAACCGAAGGATTGTGTGACTACTTCTGATGATCCTCAGGAACGTAAGACTGTAATGGATTTTGTGAAAGGTGCTTGTAAGGAGCGTATTTATCCAGTTGGGCGTTTGGATCGTAATACTACCGGTGTATTACTGTTAACTAACGATGGTGATTTGGCTTCCAAGCTGACTCATCCTAAGTATTTGAAGAAGAAGATTTATCATGTATATTGTGATAAGAATGTAACCAAGGTAGATCTTGACCAGATTGCAGCAGGTGTGACATTGGATGATGGAGAGATCCATGCAGATGCCATCAGCTATGCATCGGAAACAGACAAGTCACAAGTCGGTATTGAAATCCATTCCGGAAAGAACCGTATTGTGCGTCGTATTTTTGAATCCTTGGGATATAAGGTAATCAAGCTGGACCGCGTTTATTTTGCTGGCCTGACTAAAAAAGGTTTGCGCCGCGGTGACTGGCGTTACCTGACGGAACAAGAAGTGAACATGCTCCGCATGGGCTCATTTGAATAATAAACAATAAAGAGACAAAACAATGGAAAAAATTAGTAGAACAAAGATTGTTGACTTGCTGAAGCGCCGTGATTTTGGTGCGATGGTCAATGTAAAAGGTTGGGTTCGTACCCGCCGCGGTAGCAAACAGGTAAATTTTATCGCCCTGAATGACGGTTCTACAATAAATAATGTGCAGATTGTTGTTGATTTGGCAAACTTTGACGAAGAAATGTTGAAGCAGATCACCACCGGTGCATGTATCAGTGTGAACGGTGAGTTGACCGAATCCATTGGCTCTGGTCAGGCTGCCGAAGTTCAAGCGCGTGGAATCGAAGTATTAGGTACTTGTGATAATACTTATCCGTTACAGAAGAAAGGTCATACGATGGAGTTTCTTCGTGAGATCGCTCATTTGCGTCCTCGTACCAATACATTTGGAGCTGTATTCCGCATCCGCCACAACATGGCTATCGCTATCCATAAGTTCTTCCATGAACGTGGTTTCTTCTATTTTCATACACCTATTATCACAGCGTCCGATTGTGAAGGTGCGGGACAGATGTTCCAGGTTACTACCAAGAATCTTTATGATTTGAAGAAAGATGAAAACGGAGCGATTATTTATGATGATGATTTCTTTGGCAAACAAGCCAGTTTGACGGTTTCCGGACAGTTGGAAGGTGAATTGGCTGCTACTGCTTTGGGGGCTATTTATACATTTGGACCTACATTCCGTGCGGAGAACTCCAATACGCCGCGTCACTTGGCCGAGTTTTGGATGATTGAACCTGAGGTTGCGTTCAATGATATTACTGATAATATGGATTTGGCCGAAGACTTTATTAAATATTGTGTACAGTGGGCGCTTGACAACTGCTATGATGATGTGAAGTTCTTGAACGATATGTTCGATAAAGGATTGATAGAACGTTTGCAGGGCGTGCTGAAGGAAGAATTTGTCCGTCTGCCTTATACGGAAGGTATCAAGATACTGGAGGAAGCTGTAGTAAAAGGTCATAAATTTGAATTCCCGGTATATTGGGGAGTAGACTTAGCCTCTGAACATGAACGTTATTTGGTGGAAGAGCACTTTAAACGTCCTGTAATCCTGACAGACTATCCGAAAGAAATCAAGGCATTCTATATGAAGCAGAATGAGGATGGCAAGACGGTGCGTGCAATGGATGTATTATTCCCGAAGATTGGCGAAATAATAGGTGGGTCTGAACGTGAGGCTGATTATGACAAATTGATGACCCGCATTCAGGAACTGGGAATTCCGATGAAGGATATGTGGTGGTATCTGGATACCCGCAAGTTTGGTTCATGTCCTCATTCTGGTTTTGGACTTGGTTTTGAACGGTTGTTGCTGTTTGTTACCGGTATGACCAATATTCGTGATGTGATACCTTTCCCACGTACTCCGCGCAATGCTGAATTCTAATTGTAGGAAATAATAATTCAAAAAATCCTGCCCTATAACATAGAGCAGGATTTTTTTTGTGTTTAACTGTAAAAAAGTTATTTGAAAAGCAGAAAGTTTGAAAAATTTTTCTAATTTTGTTGTATCCACATAACGCAATTTGTTAACTAAATATATACAGCTATGAAACGGAAAAAATTATTCCTACTGATGATAGCATTCTTGCTAATCGGTACTTCGCGTGTAGTGGGACAGGAAAAATCGGATGCAGCCCCTGTCAATTTGAAAGGGATTTGGCAGATGTGCTTTTATGTATCAGGTACTCCTCAGGTGCCGGGTGAGTTGAAACCAAGTAATTCTTTTAAAATTTTGTCTGATGACGGCAAGTTTACCAATATGACCATGATTCCTAATCATGGAGCCATTATTATTGGTTCCGGTACCTATCGGCAGACTGCTCCTAATGCTTATACAGAGCATGTGGAGAAAAATCTGCATCTTCCACAATTGGTAGGTGTGGATAATATTTTGGAATTTGAGATGAAGGGGGGCGATGTCATGGTACTGAAGTTTTTTGTGAAAACGGATAAGGATGGAAATGAAATCAATTCCTGGTATTATGAAACTTGGAAACGGGTGAAAATGCCTCCTGTTTATCCAAAGGATTTGGTCAGATAAGTTTGAATCTTTGTTTATAAACAAAGGATAGTCATTGGGGAGGGGCTGCTCTTTCATTTTTTGAAAGCGTGGTCCCTATCTATATGGTGGGATATGTGTCTTGTTTATATGATTACTTGTTTGGATACTTAAATGAAAGGTGTCTATGTATTAATTGTTTCCAATAAAATGATGTAGTGAGTAACTGCTACCTGTTTGCACTTAAATATACGGTAAAATTCCTGTAATCTCTTCTTGATTTGCACAGAATTTCAAAAAATGTGCTATTATTCATCACTTTTATGTCT
>ENA-OPXV01000769-OPXV01000769.1-human-gut-metagenome-genome-assembly--contig:-NODE-769-length-9472-cov-1.407879_pt1 | contig 9472 bp, 7 predicted proteins | sample MGYA00241770_ERZ502044 | MGnify/ENA primary metagenome ERZ502044 (study PRJEB25962, sample SAMEA1965852) | human gut metagenome | biome: human gut; feature: human-associated habitat; material: faeces...
CCTTTCTACTTGTAATCATATTCTTTTTGTGTTTTAATTATTATGGCTGCAAATATAGGAAGTTGGATTTATAGATTAGAGCAATTTTGAGTCATAATAGTATAGAAATGATGCAATGATCTGATTTTAGCATAAATTGGTCAGTTTTTAGCATTGGAAAAAAGGGGAGAGAAAGGCGTGAAAGTTATATGCCAGTCGTCAGCCTTCTGATGATTTACCGGCTTATGTTCCATTTTCTCTTCAAAAAGTTCTTTTATTCAATTAAAAATATATTTCTTTGCAATCATTAAAGACCTTTGGATATACTTAAACTATACGCATAAGCGCCATTAATATAGATCGAAATGACTGCAATCAATTTTAATTCGATATATACTACCTATTATAGGAGAGCATTCCTGTTTACCTTATCATACGTCCATAATGATTTGGTAGCTGAAGATATTGTATCGGAAGCAATCATTTATTTGTGGGAATTGAGTAAAAAACAGGAAATCCCGAGTATCGAAGCTGTATTAATCACTTATATACGTAGCAAGTCACTCAATTACCTGAAACATTTGCAGGTTCAGGAGAACGTCTACCAAAACCTGACAGATAAGGGACAACGGGAATTGGAAATCCGTATTTCAACCTTGGAAGCCTGTGATCCGAAGGAAGTTATGTCCGAAGAATTACGTTCAAAGGTGAAAACATTGTTGGCTGGTATGCCGGAAAAGACGCGCATTGCATTTATATCCGATCGTCTGGATGGAAAATCTCATAAAGAAATAGCTGAAGAATTGGGTATCAGTGTCAAAGGAGTAGAGTATCATATAAGCAAAGCTGTGAAGCTGCTGCGTGATAATCTGAAAGAATATGCTCCTTTCCTGATATTTTTCATTTGATGATCTTGAAAATATCTTTTTCTCCTCTTTTTTTAATAACAGCAAAAAAAAGTTGTATTTCTCACTAGGGATTATTTTTAGTGAGTGGTATTCTATATGAAAGGGGGAGCAAATATACTCCTGTTTATTACTTATAAAGTAACTCAACTTATATATGAATCAGAATTTACTTTTAAAATATATATCCGGAAAAGCCTCTCAAAGAGAGAAAGAAGAAGTTGCAGCATGGATTGATGCCGATGCCGCTAATCTCAAAGAATTTATGTCACTCCGTAAAAGTTATGATGCACTTGTTTGGCAGGATGCGGATGAGTTGAAAACGGGGCGTGACAAGCTGCTTTCACTACGCACTTTTACGATGAAGGCGATGCGGATTGCGGCTATATTTGTTTTGGCTTTCGGATTAAGTTATGTGCTGATACAAGCCCTGCAAAAGGAAAATGTAGAAATGCAGACCGTATATGTGCCTGCCGGACAACGTACACAAGTGACGCTTGCTGACGGAACAATGGTATGGGTAAACGGAAAAAGTACGCTGACTTTTCCCAGTCAGTTCGCTTCCCGTACCCGTAAAGTGGAACTGGACGGGGAGGCCTATTTCGAAGTTCAGAAAGACCCGGAGAAACAGTTCATTGTTTCCACAGCCCATCAGTCTGCGATTAAAGTGTTGGGCACAAAGTTTAATGTAAAGGCATATAAGCATTCCGAAGAGATTACTACCACTCTGATAGAAGGGAAAGTTCATTTCGAATTTAATAATACCGCTCAGAAGCCTCAGTACATTACTATGGCACCCGGTCAGAAGCTGATCTATTATTCGCAGAGTGGAAAAACGGAGCTCTATACTACTTCCGGTGAAGGAGAACTGGCATGGAAGGATGGTATTATCGTCTTTAAGCAGACATCTTTGCAGGATGCTCTGGAGATTTTGGCAGACAGATATGATGTGGAATTTATCGTTCGACGCAATGTGCCCGATGATGACCTGTTCTCCGGGACATTCACGAGCAGGAGCCTGGAGCAGATACTGAATTATATAGAAGCTTCTTCGAAAATACGCTGGCGTTATCTGAACAGTGTACAAGGAAGTAAAGAGAAGATGAAGATAGAAATTTTTATTTAGTGTTATTAATAACCTTATTTCAAAAAAGCTTATTGCCATGAAAAACAAAGACCCTTGAAACTAAAAAAGATACGGGATGATATTGGTCGTATCTTCCCGTATTGAGCCCAGTAATCGTGAATCTACTTGTTTCCCGACAAGTATAACTACTAGTTTTTTAATTAAACTCGTTACAAATTTATGCAAAATTATTGTATCGTCCAATTTCTTGGAGGATTAAACCTTCTTAGGCGGTCTTCAAGGAAAATATCACTATCTATGAAGTTACTATTTATACTCATTGTCTGCTCATTCGGACTGGCATATGCGTCCGATGGATATGCGCAAAAGACTTCCATCACATTGAAGGCAAACGATTGTACCATAGAGGAAGTGCTTCACAAAATCGAACTTGAGTCCGGATTCGGCTTTTTTGTAAACAGTAAGAATCTCGATTTGAAACGCAAGGTGTCGGTGTCAGTGTCTAATAAGAATATATTCCAGGTTCTGGAGCAAGTCTTTAAAGGTGTGGGCATCGAATATAAAGTCTTGGATAATAAAATAGTACTGGCTGCAAAAGAAAAAGACGTTGCACAGCAGAGAAAAGAAAGACTTATTGCCGGCACGGTAAAAGATAAGAATGGAGAGCCGTTGATTGGTGTCTCTATCCGGGAGAAGAGTTCCGGTGAGGGAACCATCACCGATATGGATGGAAACTATAAGCTTTCCACTTCATCGGCGAATCCTGTTCTTGTATTTTCCTATGTAGGTTATCAGTCAAAAGAAGTACCCGTAAAAGGAAATGTTGCCAATGTGGTGCTGGAAGATGCGACGCAGGAACTGAATGAGGTGGTAGTGACGGCATTGGGTATCAAACGCTCGGAGAAGGCATTGTCATACAACGTGCAGCAGCTGAGCGGTGATGAACTGACTACTGTGAAAGATGCGAACTTCATCTCTTCTCTGAATGGTAAGGTGGCCGGTGTTAATATTAATTCGTCCAATACCACGGGAGGTGCTTCGCGTGTCGTGATGCGTGGTGTCAAATCTATCACTTCTTCCAATCTGGCGCTTTATGTGATCGACGGTGTACCGATGTATAACATGATGAATGGAGGTGGCGGTGGTATCTATGACCAGCAGGGTACGGATGGCGCTGCCGACATTAACCCGGAAGACATCGAATCTATCTCTATGCTGACCGGACCTTCTGCCGCAGCTCTGTATGGTAATGCTGCCGCTGCCGGTGTTGTGCTGATAACCACCAAGAAGGGGTCTGCGGACAAGACTTCTGTCACGGTCTCCAATAATACTACTTTCTCGAAGGTGTCAATGATGCCTGAGATGCAGAGCAAATATGGTAACCTGCCCAACAGCCTGGATAGCTGGGGACCGATTGTAAACAGTGACTACGATCCGCGTGACTTCTTCCAGACCGGAGCGAATGTCATTAACTCATTTGCTTTGTCAACCGGTAACAAGAAGAATCAGGCGTATTTGTCGGCTTCTACTACCAACACCACCAATATATTGCCCAACAGTGGATACAACCGCTATAATTTCACTGTCCGTAACACGACCAGTTTCCTGAAAGACAAGATGACACTCGATGCCGGTGCCAGTTATATTCTTCAGAATGACAAGAATATGATGTCGCAGGGTTATTACTATAATCCTCTGCCGGGACTTTACCGTTTCCCTCGTAGTGAGAATTTCGATGATGTACGTATGTTCGAACGTTATAATTCCGGTATGGACCTGATGGAGCAATACTGGCCTTACGGCGGTACTTCAAGTGGTCTTGCCAACCCCTACTGGATACAGAATCGCCAGTTGCGGGAGAATAAGAAGACCCGTTATATGATCAACGCTTCCCTCAAATATCAGTTGTTCGACTGGCTGGATGTGGTAGGACGTGTGAAAATAGATAATTATGATAATCGTAGTACTTATAAGGCATACGCTTCTACCGGCACACTGGTGTCGGGTGACCGTGGAACGTACAGTGACACCTCTACACAATCAAAGAACACGTATGCGGATGCGATTGCTACACTGAATAAGAGTTTTAACGACTGGTCGGTCAATGTCAACCTTGGTGTGTCACTGAGTGACAGCCGTTATGAAATGATCGGATATGAAGGCGGATTGAAACTTATCAATTTCTTTGCCGTCCACAATATCGATTTCAATAAAGCATGGAAAGCAAAACAGTCCGGCTGGCATGATCAGACACGCGCTATCTTTGCCAATGCGGAAATTGGTTGGAAATCGATGATCTATCTGACTGCTACCGGACGTAACGACTGGGATTCAAGACTGGCTTTCTCCGATTACAAGTCTTTCTTCTACCCGTCAATAGGACTTTCCGCCATTCTGACGAGTATGTTTAATGCTCCTGATTGGCTGACATACCTGAAAGTTCGCGGTTCGTACACTGAGGTAGGTAACTCTTACGGCCGCTTCATGACTACCGTTACTTACCCTTACGATGAACAGACACAGAGCTGGACCAGTACCTCTTCTTATCCGAACACGAAACTGAAACCGGAACGTACCAAGTCATGGGAAGTAGGTTTGGACGCACGTATCCTCAATGACATCAGTCTTAACTTGACTTATTATCGTTCCAATACTTATAATCAGACATTCTATGCGGACTTGTCGCTTTCTTCGGGATATTCTAATATTCCTATCCAAAGTGGAAACATCATGAACGAAGGTCTGGAAATGTCATTGGGTTATAACAAGCAGTGGAAAGATTTCTCTTTCAATACGAACTATACATTGACATGGAATAAGAACCGGGTAAAACGGTTGGCTGACGGTGTGTATAACTATGCCACCGGACAACCTATCCAGATGCCGGAACTGTCTCCGCTTACTTATGGACATACGGATGCCCGCCTGATTTTGCGTGTCGGAGGATCAATGGGAGACGTATACGGACAACGCTTGCTCAAACGTGACTTGAATGGCTACATTCTTAATGAAGAAGGTGTCGGACTGGCTATGGAGAACAAAGAAACCTACTTAGGTTCTATTCTGCCTAAGATGAATATGGGCTGGAGTTTAGGATTCGGTTATAAGGGAGTTAATCTTGGCATGACTTTCACCGGACGTTTCGGAGGTATTGTTATCAGTGAGACGCAGTCCGTACTTGACGCTGCCGGTGTTTCCAAAGTCAGCGCGGACGTACGTGACGCAGGAGGCGTGCAGATTAATCAGAGCAAAGTCTCTGCACAGACTTACTATCAGACCATTCAGGGAACTGCGGCTTACTACACGTATAGCGCTACCAATGTACGACTCGGCGAACTTTCACTTAGCTATACATTGCCTAAAAAATGGTTTGACAATAAGGTCGGAATGACTGTTGGGCTGGTAGGAAAGAATTTATGGATGATTTATTGCAAGGCTCCTTTCGATCCGGAACTGACCACTTCAGCTGCATCTAACTTCTATCAGGGATTTGATGCCTATATGCTTCCGAGTACAAGAAATTTCGGATTCAATGTTAAATTTCAGTTTTAAATAATAAATAGGTATGAACAAGATAATAAAATATATCGGAGCAAGCGCAGTCGTATGTATGATGGCGGGGTGTACTACTAACTTTGAAGATTTTAATACCAACCCTTATCAGCCTTCAAAAGTACCGGCAAGTAACTTACTGTCTACGATGTTTAACGTGTATGCTTGTCCGCAACAGAATGCTTGTCAGGAGATTAATTGTATGTGGGCCAGCTTTAGCGGTCAAGTGACTGCGACAGCTAACTGGAGCTTTGGAAAGAATATCTTTGCTTATTATAATGCGTCCGAAGGGCACAATGACAGTTCATGGGGAAGACTCTACGGCTATATCTATCCTTCTTTCTTTCTGGTCGAGAACTCTACGGAAAAGAAAGGTGTCATTTATGCCATGGCTCAGTTAACCCGTGTTTATGGTATGCAGTTGCTCGCATCTTTGCAAGGTCCCATTCCTTACACACAGATGAAGGCCGGCGAAACGGAAGCCCCTTATGATAATGAGCAGACTGTATGGCATGCCATGTTTGACGATCTGGATAATGCGATCACCATTCTGAAGTCGGCGGCAACGTTCGGCGTAAATCAAGATTTGGCTGTGGTAGACCAGTTCTATAAAGGTGACTGCTCGAAGTGGCTGAAGTTTGCCAATACGCTGAAACTTCGGATGGCTATCCGCATCTCGGGAGTAGAACCGGAATATGCTCAGACCAAGGCTCAGGAAGCTGTACTTGGAGGTGTGATGGAAAGTGTGGGCGACAGTTCTTATGATACGACTAATGGCGGAATCAATGAAAATGGATATGCTATTGTCAGCGGATGGCCCGAAGTAAGAGCCAATGCCTGCCTCGTGTCGTACATGAACGGATATAACGATCCTCGCCGTCCTGCTTATTTTACTCCGCAGACTCAGACTGCTGCCGGTGGGTATGTAGGTGTCCGTTCGGGTTCGGCAGAAATACCTGAACCTACGGTATACGCCAACTATAGCAAACTCTTTATCGCTACCGACAAAACATTGCCACAACCGGTAATGTACGCTGCCGAAGCTGCTTTCCTGCGTGCGGAAGGAGCACTGAAAGGCTGGAATATGGGTGGAGATGCCAAGACTTTCTATGAAAAGGGAGTTCGATTGTCTTTTGAGGAATTTGGGGTATCGGGTGCCGATGATTATTTGGCTGACGCTACATCTATACCGGGAAATTATGTGGATAATTTAATTGCCGGACATACCGGAAACAATTATACGAACCAGTCGTCCATTACGATCAAGTGGGAGGATGGAGCTGATGACGCGAAGAAACTGGAAAGAGTACTTACCCAGAAATGGATTGCCTGTTATCCCGACCCGATGAACGGATGGGCAGATTCCCGTCGGACAGGCTATCCTAGAATCTTCCCGGCAACTGAATCTATGAATGCCGATTGTAATACGGGGCGCGGACAACGCCGTCTTCGTTTTACACGAAGTGAATACAATAACAATAAGGCGAATGTGGAAGCGGCCGTCAGTATGCTTAGCAATGGAAAAGATTCTAATGGAACTGATCTTTGGTGGGCAATGAAAGAAAATGGTACTTATTAATAGCTTAAATTAGGAATAACAATATGAAGAAATTATTATATATCATATTTGGAGTAATGGGTGCACTGATGTTTATACAGTGCAGCGACTGGACTGAAATGGAACCGAAGTTCACCGAACCGGTGAATATCAATGGTGAAGACTATTATAAGGCACTGAGAGAGTATAAGAAATCCGATCATCCGATTGTTTTCGGCTGGTACAGTGAATGGACCGGAACCGGAACGAATATGAACAACCAGTTGAGAGGTATTCCCGATTCAATGGATATCGTCTCTCTTTGGGGAGGGGCTTTCAACCTGACTGAAGCACAAAAAAGTGACCTTAAGGAAGTGAGAGAGAAGAAAGGTCTCAGAGTTTTGTATTGTCAGCATATCACAGATATAGGCAGAAGTCATACGCCTGCTTCTGTTGAGAATGATTTCATCGTGGATGGCGTACAGTACAACTCTAAGGATGAAGCGATGGCTGCTTATTGGGGGTGGTATGGCAATTATGGTGACACTTCGGAAGAAGGACAAGAAAAAGCTATCCGTAAATATGCGCGGGTGATTATTGATTCAATCAATAAGTATAACTATGATGGATTCGATATCGACTTTGAACCGAATTTTGGCTATTCCGGAAATCTGAGTGGAAATTCGGACCGTATGCATATTTTTTTGGATGAATTATCGAAAGAATTCGGACCGAAATCGGGAACTGGACGTATATTGATGGTCGACGGAGAACCGCAGACACTGAACAAGGAGTCGGGCCCTTTATTAGATTATTATGTGGTTCAAGCCTATTACTGTAGGTCGGATGAGGGATATAGTGATGCTTTGGATGGTCGTTTTGACAGATTATTAAATAAATTCGGTTCGATAGAGGATGAAGCTACGATTCTTAGTAAAACAGTTTGGTGTGAGGACTTTGAAAAGCATAAAGGGGATGGCGGACCGGAATTTACAACTCGTGATGGTATTGTGACTTATTCATTGAAGGGAATGGCGATGTACTATCGTCCGGGAGTAGATGCCCGCATTGGCGGAGTGGGTGCCTACCGTTTTAATCTTTGTCGTCCGGTGAATGACTATTTCTTTATGCGTGAGGTTATTCAGGTTCTGAATCCCGCTAATCATTAATTGCAAGAACATAACTAAAAAAGGATAATTATGAAGATGATTAAATTTTCAAGATATGTTGTGCTGGGGGCAGCTTTGGCTGTTGTCACCGGATGCAACGATGCAAAACTGTCAACTATCGATAATGGAGTATATATTGCGGAAGCGGCTCCTTCTAATACGTTTAGTCAGCAGATAGAGGCACAATTGGTGGACGAGGGAGATGTGATAAAAACATTGACCGTCCGTTTGGTTCGTGCTATTGATCAAGATGTAACTGTAACACTGGATATTGATCAGCAACTCATTGATGAGTATAATCAACAGCATGAAGCGTCTTACGAACTTTTGCCGGAAGAATTCAGAAGTTTTGAACGCACAGTTACGATTCCCGCAGGTGAAGTGTCTGCACCAGTCGTTAATCTTACTATAAAGCCGTTTACCACCCCCAATAACGAGGCTTATGCGATTCCGGTACGGATCACTTCCGTAGCCGGACCGATAGGACTTGTTGGTAACGCAAACCATATTCTTTATCTGCTTACTTCCCCTAATAAACAGAAAGCGGTGGTTTTGAAATCAGCAAATAAAACCAGTCTGAACTTTAAAAACGAAATACCTGTTACTCAGTGGACTATAGAGTATTGGATCAAGTTCGATAATACAACGGGCAGACCGACAGGAGATTGGGTGGGTCCTGCCAATATTGCTTTCAGACGATTAATTTTCGCAGACAATTCGGCTCCTATTTCTTTCAATGGCGTTTTATTGCGTTATTGGGCGGATGGAGCAAAAAAGATTGCGCCATGTTTGCAGTGTCAGTTGGATGGAAACTATTTTGATAGTGAGGAATTTTGGTATCCGGATATATGGTATCACATTGCTTATACTTATGACGGATCTACTATTTCCCTCTATAAAGATGGTACATTGAATAATAGTAAAGCCGATTCAAGAGACTTTACATTCAATAATATTTCTTTAGCACAGAGTTTCGGCTGGAATATGCAGGTAGAATTAGCTCAGATTCGTCTTTGGAGCAAATGCCTGACAGAGAACGCTATTCAGGAAGGAATGTCACGCCAGATATCCGGAGATTCGGATGGTTTGATTGGGTATTGGAAGTGTGATGAAGGAAAAGGAAATGTATTGAAGGATAATAGCCCGAACGGTAATGATATAACGCTTACCGGAATTCCTGCATGGAGTGAACAATACAATTTCTATCATCCTAATGATTAAGCGGATGGTTGGAGCTTTATCA
>ENA-OPXV01000781-OPXV01000781.1-human-gut-metagenome-genome-assembly--contig:-NODE-781-length-9339-cov-1.704115_pt1 | contig 9339 bp, 6 predicted proteins | sample MGYA00241770_ERZ502044 | MGnify/ENA primary metagenome ERZ502044 (study PRJEB25962, sample SAMEA1965852) | human gut metagenome | biome: human gut; feature: human-associated habitat; material: faeces...
GCCTGCCCCTACCCGGAAAACACGTACCGGGCGTTCTCTTTGGGTGCATAGGCGAATTCCGCAGGCATTTTTATTATATCATCCGAAAATAGAAAGATAATCAGGCATAGCTATGCATACCGCCCAGCAGATAATTTACTCCGAAGTAAGTCATCAGCACCGTAAGGAAAGCCAACACCATATAAGCATGGAAGAACCGGGGTTGCCGGAAGACGGCAAGCGATGGTCCGTGGAATGCCGCACCATAGATTAAAAAGGAGATCAAAGCCCAGACTTCTTTCGGGTCCCAGGCCCAATAACGCCCCCATGAAACATTTGCCCACACAGCACCAATAAAAATTCCCGCCCCCAGACAAAATACTGCCGGATAGAGCATCAACCGACTGAAAAGCATCAATTGCTCCACACGGACCTTACGCTGTTCCTGAATCTCCGAATCGATTGCCTTTTTTCGCCAACCTCCTATGCAGAATGCCAGTAATCCATTTAGCATCATAAAGGCAAACAATGCATAAGATACCATAATCAGAGAAACATGAATACTTAACCAGGGAGACAGCAACACAGGCATCAGAGGAGTGATCTGAGGATTGTTCTGCCCAAGATAAGCTACCAACAAGGCAAAACCCGAAATGAGCAATCCAAAAGACAACGTAAAAGAGAAGCGACACCGGAATATGCATGCAAGCAGAAGTGTACACAGTGCCATAAATTGCATGGTTTCATATCCATTGCTCAACGGAATACGTCCGCCAACATACCACCGCAAACAGTAGCCAAAGAGTTGAAAAAGGAATGCTGCATAAAGTGCAACTGTAAAAACGCTCCATGCCTTACCTGCCGAACGATGCATGCTGCAATAAAGTAAATAGAAAAATGCCAGCATCCCTACAGTCAGATTGAACATGAACAACAGTTTGCTGAATGGAATACGATTGTACAATATTTCAGCCTGCACTTTTACGTCAGATAGTGGTTTTATACTCCCATCTTCCGGTAAAGGATGGATAAGTGTTCCACTCCGTAGCATCAGTATCAATCCTACCTTTTCGTCCGTTTCCATGATAGCCTTTTCCAACGAAGTCATTTTCATATGTGGCTTTTGTCCACCCTTCCAAAATTCCTGCAATCGATAGTTTTGTCCATCAAACAAATCAGTAAGACGGGCATAAGAAGACGATAACCGGAGTAAATGACGAAGTTCCGCACTCTTTATATAAATCATCGGTTCATTCTGCCAAACCTCCGGACGAAGTAGCCAACCTCCGACAACCTGTTCGGGTGTCATACCACCATAAGAAGGTTTTCCGGTCAGTTTCAATACAAAGTCTCGTGCAAGAGTATTAAAAGGTACTACGCGATCATGATAAATCACTTGTTTGAATGCCAGACTATCCGCCTGCCTGAGTGCAAGTGCCGGAAGGCTTCTGTTTTCTGCTTGCACCACCGTTACCACAGCCATGAGCAACCACACAAACATTCCCCCTTTCCGAAGCAATGGATGCCTGAGTAATCTACGGAATTCTCCACTGCGACCGACAAGCATCCACAACATGGAGATACCCAGCAAAATATATCCTGCATACGTAACCCCTATTCCCCACGGATCATAATTCACTGACAACCAACTCCCCTCCTTATCATCATCAAAAGAAGACTGGTAAAAGCGATACCCCTGACGAGAGAGGATACGATTCATGGAAACTGGTTCCGCATCCCGGATATAGCTGACATAATCTGCCGGAGCCTCCGTCCCCGGATAATACTCCACCCGGAAACTGTCCAGACACAATGTGAATGGTAATTCGATCACCCGCTTACTGTCTTGGTCTATGAAAGTTCCCACCTCAGTGCCTACTGTGAGATGCATATATCCTTTCTTGCTGCATGAAAATGTAATCATGGCTCCCACCAAGATAAAAAGGAAGGAGCCATGCAACAACAATGCCGGGAGATGCCGCCACAACTGCCGCTTAACCAACACGACAACTGCCACTGCAGCAAGTACTCCCCACAAACAACAAAACCAAACTGTATGATAAACATACTTTTCTACAAACTCTGTTCCGCGTACATGCTCCACAAAGGTCACCACAGCAAGTAAAGCCACCAGACAGATATATAAGGAGACGAGACTTTTCTTCAGATTAAAAAGGTGCATATTCCTTATTCTTCAAAGCCTTAACTCCCATACATTCCATTTCGATCAACCATCCGGGACGGCATACAGGCGCATGTACAAATACTTTAGGAGTATCTGGGAAACACTTGTCATACATACTCTTCACAACTGCATAGTCTGCAATGTCACGCAAGTAAACAATCATATGCCCCAAATCATCAAACGTGCACTCCGCCTCTTTCAGCAAGGCTTCTACATTTTCCCACATCCGTTCCGTCTGCCTACGGATGTCGCCGGGGTATACTACTTCCCCTTTATTGTTGATACTTGCCGTACCTGAAATAAACACTTGACGCCGGTCACCGTAATCGACATACGTTCCGCGTTCAAAGCTGACACCATACTCATAAGTAGGATTCAGATGCGTAGGAGCATAAAGGAAGTGTATCTGTTCCGGCTTTAAGCCTGCCACAGCATAGGTATCCATTTGCACCAATACTTTAGGATCAGCATGACGTCCGCCGATACCTGTACTGGCAATATAGTGTGTTTTTTCCGTCAGGTTCTGAGTGACGAAAACCTCATTACGCGCCTTTACCACACCGGCATAATTCACATCCACATTCTGTACGAAGAACCAGGTACGGATACAGTTATCCGCCAATTTACATCCTTGTTCCATAAGTTGCATCGCGTAGTCATTCAGCAACAAACGGGTCTGGTACTCAGAATTTGCGGCACGATTGAAAACACTGCCTCCCCACAGGTGGCGGTACGCATTGTGCTTTACTTCAAACAATCCGTTGTGCAGCACTTGTGTCTGCACATTGGTCTGTAAATAAGCCCACAAAGCTATTTTCGTCCCATCCAAAGGGGGTTGCTCTACCACGGAAAGAGCACAGTCGGAACTTTCGGTAGTGATAGCCAGCAGGAGGTCAGCCTGATTGGCGGTATCACTCAGAAAATAACGTTTAAACACAGCCATGGCACCTTTCAATTCACCTGCAAGCAAATCATTGTAGGCATTGGCTACTGCATTTAATTGTTCTTCATAAGTGTCTTCCGGCCGGGTAGAGTGAATCATTACATGAAACTCTGAAACGCCTTCTTTTACTTCATATTTAAAAATCTCGGTTAATGTATTCTCTGATTGATTGGTTGGTTGTTTTTTGTTGTTCATTTCCAATATCGTTTACTCGTTATTCAAAAAAATACCTTCGTTTATCCAATTATCTATCAGTTTCAATAAGGGTTGCTCATCTTCTGACAGCATATCGGTATGGTTCATACTCGTATCACCAGCCCTGTTCAAGACCAGATGTAGAAAACTCTCTTCTGCACTGCCGGGCTTCACCAATAGTATATCACTATTCTTATGCGCCGGCTGGTTGACCAACGCATGATAGCTCTTACCCTCCGTCAGAAATAAATTACCCGATGCAGAACCGGTCTGCCCATGGCACGCTACACATCTTTTATCGAAAACCTGTGACTGGATGGAACTGAACATACCCACGTCCAGTGTTCCCACATCCATTAATATAGTATCTGTAATAGCTGCGAGTTCTTCATCTTCCATCGTCTTAAATTCGACAATACATTCGCGCAGACGACTGATAACACACAATTTGAGTGATTTCACTTCATCACTGATACCTCCCAGTGTCATAACGATATCTGTTCCGTCGGTTACATTGACTGGCAGGGATTTCGTTATAACAGCGTATTCACTTTTATCATTGAAGCCTGCCACAACGACACTATAATCATCCGTCCAATTGCTGATACCACTGAAACGACCTGTCAACTTTAGGACTCGGCCACCACGCTGCACCTCTATCTCCTTCTCATAGATTCTTCCATCATCACATGAACAGAAGCAGAGTGTCATCCAGATAGCAGCAAAGAATAATATACATTTCTTCATAACTACTCTCTTTGTTTTTTTAGAAAGTATATTGCAGCATTACTGTTGCAGAATGAGTGGCCAGACCTAAATTATCATTATCTCGGTCGAGCTGTGTATCGTGCCCCGTACGGGCAATATACTGGTACATAGCCTGGAGTTTCAGGTTACAACCCTTAAAGAAATAATTCACACCCACAGCCGGCATATTCAGAAATCCGTCATCGCTGGTACCGTTACGGTTAAAGAAGTCATAACGCAAGGCAGCCTGCAAACGGGGAGCTACAAAGTAGCCGCCCTGTACATAACCACCCAGGTAATTGTATGTCTCATTTATTTTCTGACGATCGGTGAAGCCCACATTCATATAGTATGCTTCGGCGCCCAGATACAGTTTATTCTTTAACATGGCAAATTCCACTCCCACACGGGTATCATTGGTACTTTCATTCTCACTTTCCACATTGATTGAAGCCGATACACCGAACATGATCTTATCTTCATTCAAACGGTTAGGATTACCTTGGGTGGACGGCATCACACCTTTAGGCATATAAGTAAAGCGTCCCGCATACAGTAAAGAAGGAATATGCCAATCATCACTCAGAGTTTTTGTAGCTGTATTTACAGAAGAACCGGTACCATTGAATAAACCTACTTCATAGCCAAATTTATCAGCTAACAATCCGTGAATTTCAACACCGAGGTCAAAACCGGTACCGATGTTAGGCGTTACCGCATTCAAGGAATAAGGCAGAATGATGGCGGAAGTCAATGATACTGGCAACTGCGGCAACAATGTTTCGCCCAACGTCGTCAGATAAGCATGTGAGAAAGGTGTTTTGAATTTACCGACACGCACGGCAAACTGTTTTTTAAGTTGCACATCGAACCATGCTTGTTGAAGCAATGCTCCCCCACTGGCAGCCGCATTGATAGAAAGATTAAAGGCTACTTTACCAAAAGCTTTACCAGTGAAGCCCAATACAGCATAGGGAATTGAGAAACCGGAATTAGCTACATTATCCTGATTGTATGCCTTATCCAGGCCTTCATCATCATACCAATTGAAATTTGCACAAGTCTGTACCAACAGATAGGGCTTGAATACAAAGTCTCCCTTCTTGGTTTCTATCGTAAATCCCTCTCTTCCGGCAAGTGACACTACACCGTTTTCTGTATCTTCTTCATGCTGTGCCATAGCAGCCAACGAAAGGGCAGCCATTACAACCATTAAAATTAATTTCTTCATAATTGCTTGTATAATACTTATTGGTTTTATTGTTCGTTATTTGTTTTATAATGATTTCAGAAATGCGACCAAAGCATTACGATCTTCTTTACTCATCTTTTTGAAGAGATTCTTCGATGCTTCACCTTCACCACCGTGCCACATGATAGCCTCAATATAGTTGCGGGCGCGCCCATCATGCAAGAAGTAAGTATGACCATTCACAGTTTCCTGCAATCCGATACCCCAAAGCGGAGTCGTACGCCATTCGTTGCCACGGGCCAAACCGCTTACATAGTTATCATTCAGTCCTACGCCCATAATTTCAGAGCCCATGTCATGAAGCAGGAAGTCCGAATATGGATGAATTGTCTGACTACCCAGCCAAGGAAGGCGGGTTCCGTTCAGCAGTATAGAACCACGTGGTTTTGTGTGCAAGGTGGTTACATGGCAGAGATGGCACTTCGCCTTATAAAAATTCTGCTCACCCTTGATCACTTGTTCATTATTCACATTGCGACGTGCCGGAACACTAAGGCTCTGCATGTAGAGATCTACATTCTCCATTTCTTCCGTAGATACATCCAACTGGGCATAAGAAAGTCCCATCATACTGCCTTGATTTACTTGTGCCTGTCCTTCACAGATTTCTTCGGGATAGCGGCTGTTGTTAACTCCCATATCGCTGGAGAAACCAAGTTCCACTGTCAGGTCGGCATGCTGTGCTTTATTACCGGACAAGCCTAAACTTCTCATTCCTCTCTCGGAGATATAGTTGCAACGGCCACTGATACCATATTCCGGATAATTGCTTTTAGCAGCCAAAGCTTCAATTTCAGTGGGATCGAGCGCCATCATTTGTCCCATACCTACGTGGCGCAGAGGAATACGCACCGTACAGAACAGGTCTTCGGGTTTGATGCTGTCCGCATACCATTCATAAATAGAATAATTGGGTTTGCAAAGTTCATACGTCTCACCATCAGGGAACTGGAAAGTCTCATAGGTATATTCCACTTTCAGTTTTCCCTCGGGCTTCACACCATAAATAGCCTGATCATGAAGCACACGTCCATAATCCTGAAAGAAAGCTCCATTCTTACGACTAATATAAACCAACATAGACGAAAAGCCGGAGCTACCGGAACCACCTTCGCTCCACAAAGTAGGTTGCGTACGTCCGGCATTTCGGTGACAGCTACCACAAGAATAACCGGCATAAACCGGTCCCAGTCCTCCACCTATTCCATTACTACTGGTGCGGATATCATCATACAATTTGTCACCACGGGTGAAACGTTTATCGTATGCCCCTGTTATCCAGTCAGCCGACCTGTCATAAGCATAAGAGGAAGTCAGGAAGTTGGTAGCAGTACCGGCAGAGAGGGCAAAGCCGGCAGGTACTTCTATATTATCCACATCAATTCCATCATCCTCGCAGGCAAACAATGCCAGAAGCGAAAAACAGATTGGAAATGAGTATTTTAATAAGCCATTCATTCGTTATTGAATTATTATTGCAAAATACGTAACTAACATTTATCTTTTTAACGCAGATGTTGCGGAAACAACAGAATATTCATTATCCCACTGTTTCCGCAAAATCTGATTTCTAACAAGTAAAAATCTTACTGAATGGTACGGGCTTCGCCATCTTTGAAGATCAAATATTCCAAAGTGTGGTAACCACGCAAAGCTTGTGCACCGGCAATTTTATCATCTTCTTCATCATAGTCACCATCCCAGTTCAAGTCTGAATAGTTACCGGAAGTCAGGATCTGTACGATACCATCCTGATCGAGTGGCCAGCTATCCATATTGGGGTCAAGACCTTTGTCGGCAACCGGACCAAAAAGGAATGCCTCACTGGTTTCCCACGGTGTACGAGCAGCAAGCCATGCTGTGGCGCAAGCCTTGAAGTTAGCATTGCTGGGAGAAGTACGGAATGTCTCAACAGCATCGAAAAGAGCCTGATTTCCCGCTTTCAAATCAGAGTAAGTAGGTAATACAACTACATCCACATAATTTTTTACGACTTCAGCCAACACTGTTTTATCAATACCTTCGATACAACTCTTCAAACTACCCTTGAGTACTCCCTCTAAAGTGGCACAAGCTTCCATAGCACTTACTGCTTCCGGACTATTGATATTGTTGCGGAAAGGACTCGGGATAGCCCAAATTGCTGCTGCTGCGTCATCAATCGCTTTTTTTACTTCAGTATCAAGATTAGCATTTACCGCGGCTACTGCTTTTGAGAGAGATAACTCGCTAATAGCCCCTGTACGTGTTCCGTAATAAGCATTGCGAATAGAATAGATATTGTTACGATAGTCTTCACGAGAATGCCAGCTATACCATGACTCTACAGCATACAAAGCCTTTTCTTCATTATTATGTATGAAAAGATCGTAAGGGTCACCAATTTTGGCAGTACCTACTTCATTGGCAATGTCTACACAGCCGTCAATCAACTGCTCAACACTCGTCAAAGCATCTTGATTCTTAAAGAAATCTGCATAACTTCCACCTTCGTTGTATTTAACCGCCCAGTCATCATAAAGAGCAGTAGCATCATTCACCAACAATTGTGCAACTACTCGCATGTAATTTCCCCAACTACTTGCATTCTCCGCCGTATAGTCAAGATTTTTAGCGTCTATAGTCGTAGTGTCATCATCACTACAAGCCGTAATGGAACACATCATGCCCAATGAAAGAGCCGACAAATAAAAAAACTTTTTCATATTACTTAAACATTAAATTAATTATAAATACCTATTTGAACTATCTCTTGGTAAACCAACCGACATAAGCTATACCGATAGCAAATTCATTTTCATTGTTATATTTAGTCGATCCAAATACCTTGTTCGTACCAATATGACGGGTAGTATAATCGGCCTTTACAACCAGATTCGGCAATGCAAACCAGTTAACTCCTGCCGTCCATTTGCTTACCTGACAGCGCTTCTCCATTGTAGCAGAACCTTCTGCCTCTTCCTGCGGGTTGTAGTATTCATAACGGGCATAAGGATAAATAACCGGACATTTCTTCTGCGAGAAGAAAGCACTCAGGTTAAGACCAGCCTCCAAGCCATAGCACAGGGCATTCTTAGCTACATTACGCATAGCACCGTGATAATAATTGGAGTTATTGGAAAGAGTAACCTTGCTGATCTTGGAAGAATTCTCTAAATCACCATAAATGATATTACCACGAGCGGTAACATATTTATTTTTATACTGTGCATCGGCAGAGTAAATTTTCACTGATGAGCGGCCTACACTGCTATACTTATAATTCTTATCAGCATTGGCCGTCACGTCATTACAATAGTAAAAAGCAACACCTGCACGCAACCCCGATACCCCTTTATAGTCCAGACGTGCTACATAAGCAGGTGAAGTAAAGTTATCTTGTTCAAAGAGTCCCTGCTTACCACCGGCAACCCAGTTATCGCGACCAAAACCATCAGCATTCAAGCCGGCAACAATCATTGCCTGATAATCAAAACGCGCATATCCTTTACCAAAAGAACCGAAGAATTCCAATCCTGTCTCATGCCAGGTAGAAGGAATAATTGTGGTTTCACCCTCAGGACGAGATGTTCCAAAGAAGTTGATAGGCTCATGGTGTGCATTGGTCAATCCCATAGGTACAATCAAATGACCGGCACGAATATTGAAAGCCGAATGTATCAGACGGGTAATGTGAAACTGCTCAAGAGCGACTTCTCCACCCTTTTCCATTTCTGTCTCATACTCACCGTTTTCTGAATTCTCAAGTTCAGTTTCAAGACCTACACCTCCTGCTTCAAACTCTATCTCAGCACCCAGTATCCACTTGGAATTAAACTTGTAGTCAAAAGCCAACACAAAACGAGGAATCGCAATGGTATTGCGGTGATCACTGTTATCGACCCCACCATAGAAACGATTCGTTCCGTAATTCATAAACTTTGCTACCATCTCTCCGTATCCACCGAAACGGAACTTTTCGTAGTCGTCATCTTTTGTTACCTGTTTTATTCTCTCTTTCTTTGCCGCAGTTTCAGATACCTCTTCTGTTGAGGTTAC
>ENA-OPXV01000796-OPXV01000796.1-human-gut-metagenome-genome-assembly--contig:-NODE-796-length-9224-cov-1.448250_pt1 | contig 9224 bp, 6 predicted proteins | sample MGYA00241770_ERZ502044 | MGnify/ENA primary metagenome ERZ502044 (study PRJEB25962, sample SAMEA1965852) | human gut metagenome | biome: human gut; feature: human-associated habitat; material: faeces...
CAATCTTCGGTTATTTGATGTATGTACTCATCAGACCCGAAAAGTTTTAAAGTTATACAGTTTAAGGTAAAAGTATGAATACAGAAATTTTAGGTGTGGTCGCACAAGTTGCCTTGATGGTGATTTTGGCTTATCCACTAGGAAGATACATTGCCAAGGTTTATAAAGGAGAGAAAACCTGGTCGGATTTCATGGCTCCTATTGAAAGAGTCATTTATAAAGTATGCGGAATTGACCCTAAAGAAGAAATGAACTGGAAACAGTTTCTGAAAGCATTATTGATATTGAATGCTTTTTGGTTCGTATGGGGAATGGTATTGCTGGTTTCGCAAGGATGGTTACCTTTAAATCCGGATGGCAACGGACCCCAAACGCCGGATCAGGCTTTTAATACCTGTATCAGTTTTATGGTCAACTGTAACTTGCAGCACTATAGTGGCGAAAGCGGATTGACTTACTTCACACAGCTGTTTGTCATTATGCTCTTCCAGTTTATTACCGCTGCAACCGGTATGGCTGCTATGGCTGGTATTATGAAGAGTATGGCTGCCAAGACAACAAAAACAATCGGTAACTTCTGGCATTTTTTGGTAGTGAGCTGTACACGTATCCTGTTACCGCTTTCTTTGATTGTAGGTTTCATCCTGATTCTTCAGGGAACCCCGATGGGATTCGACGGAAAAATGAAGGTAACTACCCTCGAAGGACAGGAACAGATGGTTTCGCAAGGACCTGCGGCTGCCATTGTGCCCATTAAACAATTAGGAACGAATGGAGGCGGTTACTTTGGTGTGAACTCTTCTCATCCGTTGGAAAATCCGACTTATCTTACCAATATGGTGGAGTGCTGGTCTATCTTGATTATTCCGATGGCAATGGTACTTGCATTAGGGTTTTATACTCGTAGAAAGAAACTGGCTTATAGTATTTTCGGAGTGATGCTCTTTGCTTTCCTGGTAGGCGTCTGTATCAATGTCAGTCAGGAAATGGGTGGAAATCCCCGTATCGATGAACTGGGAATTGCGCAGGATAACGGTGCGATGGAAGGTAAGGAAGTTCGTTTGGGTGCCGGAGCTACAGCACTTTGGAGTATTGTGACTACTGTTACTTCCAATGGTTCGGTGAATGGTATGCATGATTCTACTATGCCGTTGTCAGGTATGATGGAGATGCTGAATATGCAGATTAATACTTGGTTCGGCGGTGTAGGCGTAGGTTGGATGAATTATTATACGTTCATTATTATCGCGGTATTTATCAGCGGTTTGATGGTAGGTCGTACCCCGGAATTTCTCGGAAAGAAAGTAGAAGCCCGTGAAATGAAAATAGCTACGATAGTAGCACTGCTTCATCCATTTGTCATATTAGTGTTCACAGCAATCTCAAGTTATATATATGTACATCATCCTGACTTTGTGGAAAGCGAGGGCGGTTGGCTGAACAATCTTGGATTCCACGGCTTGAGTGAGCAGCTTTATGAGTATACATCTTGTGCCGCTAACAATGGTTCCGGCTTTGAAGGACTGGGAGATAATACTTATTTCTGGAACTGGACCTGTGGCATTGTACTTATTCTTAGCCGATTCCTGCCTATTATCGGACAAGTTGCCATTGCCGGCCTGCTGGCTCAGAAGAAGTTCATTCCCGAGAGTGCCGGAACGCTGAAGACTGATACGCTGACTTTCGGAATAATGACGTTTGTCGTTATCTTCATTGTGGCTGCTCTGTCCTTCTTCCCGGTACACGCTTTGAGTACAATTGCCGAACATTTAAGTTTGTAATTCTGAATTAGAGAAGATATGAAAAATATGAAATCAGCTTCTTTGTTTCAAAAGGAGCAAGTTATAGAAAGCCTGAAACAATCATTCGTGAAGCTAAACCCGCGACTGATGATAAAGAACCCGATCATGTATACGGTAGAGGTGGCTACAGTGGTCATGTTGTTTGTGACACTTTACTCCATCATCAATCCCTCTCAGGGTTCGTTTGCCTACAACATAGCTGTGTTTATCATTCTGTTTATTACACTGCTGTTTGCCAATTTTGCCGAAGCGATTGCCGAAGCACGGGGAAAAGCGCAAGCCGACAGCCGGCGTAAAACACGGGAAGAGACACCTGCCAAAAAGGTGGAAGGTAATCAAATAGTGACTGTAAGTTCTTCACAGCTAAAGAAAGGAGATGTGTTTGTCTGTGAAGCCGGAGACGTGATTCCGTCCGATGGGGAAATAATCGAAGGATTGGCCTCTATCGATGAAAGTGCGATTACAGGTGAGTCTGCTCCGGTGATCCGGGAGGCAGGCGGCGATAAAAGCTCAGTGACGGGAGGTACGAAAGTATTGTCCGATCATATAAAAGTAATGGTGACCACCCAACCGGGAGAAAGTTTTCTGGATAAAATGATTGCACTGGTAGAAGGTGCGTCTCGTCAGAAAACTCCGAATGAGATAGCACTGACTATTCTGCTGGCTGGTTTTACACTTGTCTTTGTCATTGTGTGTGTGACGTTAAAACCGTTTGCCGATTACAGCAATACTGTCATTACCATTGCTTCACTTATTTCTTTGTTTGTGTGTCTGATTCCGACAACAATCGGAGGACTTCTTTCTGCCATCGGTATTGCCGGTATGGACCGTGCACTACGTGCGAATGTGATAACAAAATCGGGTAAGGCAGTGGAAACTGCCGGCGATATTGATACCTTGTTGCTGGATAAGACCGGAACTATCACCATCGGTAATCGTAAAGCTACCCATTTTCACACTGCGCCGGGCATTGATCTGCACGCTTTTGTAGAAAACTGTCTGCTTTCTTCTCTGTCCGATGAAACTCCGGAAGGCAAATCAATCGTAGAACTGGGACGTGAATCAGGTATCCGTATGCGCAGCTTGAATACGACAGGCGCACGAATGATTAAGTTTACAGCCGAAACCAAATGCTCGGGTGTCGATTTGCCGGACGGAACTCAGATTCGTAAAGGGGCTTTTGATGCTATCCGTAAGATTGTGGAAACTGCCGGAAATAAATTCCCCGAAGAAGTGGAAAAGGTGATCGCTGCTATTTCAAGCAATGGTGGTACGCCGTTGGTGGTATGTGTTAATCGGAAAGTGACGGGTGTTATCGAATTGCAGGATATCATCAAGCCGGGTATTCAGGAACGTTTCGAACGCTTGCGCAAAATGGGAGTGAAGACAGTGATGGTGACCGGTGATAACCCGCTGACTGCCAAATATATTGCAGAAAAGGCAGGTGTCGATGATTTTATTGCCGAAGCGAAGCCGGAAGATAAAATGGAATATATCAAGAAGGAACAACAGTCCGGCAAACTGGTGGCAATGATGGGGGACGGTACGAATGATGCTCCCGCTTTGGCTCAGGCGAATGTCGGAGTAGCAATGAACAGTGGTACGCAGGCTGCAAAGGAAGCCGGCAATATGGTAGATCTGGATAATGATCCTACCAAACTGATCGAGATTGTGGAAATCGGTAAGCAGTTGCTGATGACCCGTGGAACACTGACTACTTTCTCTATCGCCAACGATGTGGCTAAATATTTTGCCATTGTCCCCGCCTTGTTTATGGTGGCTATCCCCGAACTGGCGGCGTTGAATATCATGCAGTTGCATAGTCCTGAGAGTGCGATCCTTTCGGCAGTCATCTTCAATGCGATTATTATTCCGATCTTGATTCCGTTGGCTTTGCGTGGCGTTCAGTACAAGCCGATAGGTGCAAGTGCTTTGCTTCGCCGGAATCTGCTGATTTACGGTGTAGGTGGTGTGATTGCTCCGTTTATCGGAATTAAACTGATTGATTTATTAGTAGGTTTATTCTTTTAATTAAAAAACAATAGCGATGAAAACTTTATTTAAATCACTAAAGATAACTCTTGTTTTCTGTGTCTTTTTCTCCGTATTCTATATTCTTATTTTGTGGTTGTTTGCACAAGTGGCAGGACCTAATAAGGGAAATGCTGAAGTTGCCACACTGGATGGAAAAGTGGTGGGTGCGGCCAATGTCGGTCAGATGTTTACAAAAGATATTTATTTCTGGGGACGTCCTTCGTGTGCCGGAGACGGTTATGATGCTTCTAGTTCGTCCGGCAGCAACAAAGGACCCACGAATCCCGAATATCTGGCTGAAGTGGAAGCGCGTATCGATACGTTACTTGTACATCATCCCTATCTGAGCCGTAAAGATGTTCCGGCGGAGATGGTAACGGCGAGTGCCTCCGGTCTCGACCCTAATATTACTCCGCAATGTGCATATGTGCAGGTAAAGAGAGTGGCACAGGCACGTGGACTGACTGAAAATCAAGTGAAAGAAATCGTTGATCAAAGTGTGGAGAAGCCTTTACTCGGAATTTTCGGAACGGAGAAAATAAATGTGCTGAAGCTGAATATAGCACTTGAAGAGAATAAATAACCAAACACTGGGCGGCGTGCCTGTCCGAATCGTTTTAGTTATTTATTGCGGTTCAAATAAACAGGGCTGGACAGGGCGCTGCTCTTTTTTAGAAACATAAAATAAAAAGATAAATATGAAGAGTTTTTTTAGTAAGAAGATTGTTGTAGGAGCATTGGTTGCGGCAACTGTATGCGTATCGGGTATAACGGATGCAAAAGCACAGGAATTTGCTGTGCAGGGAGATATTGTCAGTTCCTATGTCTGGTGGGGAATGTACCAGGGTGGAGGTGCGGCTTTTCAACCCACGCTGGGGTTTGGGTTCGATAATTTTTCTGTTACCGCATGGGGATCTACTAATTTCAGTGGGGGGAATAAAGAACTGGATCTGACTCTTGCCTATAAGTTTGGTAAGGCGGGACCTACGCTGACGGTTGCCGATTTGTGGTGGGAAGGTGAAGGGGCATATAAATATTTTAATTTTAAGAGCCACGAGACGGGACATCATTTTGAGGCGGGATTGGCTTATACGTTGCCCGTAGAGAAGTTTCCCCTGTCCGTAGCGTGGTATACGATGTTTGCCGGAAAAGACAAGAAGCTGAATGATAGCGGAGAACTGAAGCAGAATTATTCCTCCTATCTGGAACTGAACTATCCTTTCAGTGTGAAAAATGTCGATTTAAATGTAACTTGCGGCGCAGTGCCGTATAAGGCGGAGGGTATCTACACGAATAGTGGCTTCGCCGTGACTAATGTAGCTTTAAAAGGAATGACAGAGATAAAAATTAATGATAAGTTTTCATTGCCGATATTTGCACAGGCTATATGGAATCCATGTGTTGAAGATGCTTTTTTGGTTTTTGGCGTAACTTTAAGACCATAGATATAAACTCATGAATTTTTATTATGCAGAAACCCGTGGTGATCGTGATGATTACTACGGGTTGAAATAGTTTATAAACAGCAATTAATGAAATGGATATGGATAGAGAACAGAGTGTACAACATTTTTTGGATCTGATCAAGAAGTCTCATCGAGGCAAGTTTAAAATCTATATCGGCATGATAGCCGGTGTAGGGAAGTCTTACCGTATGCTTCAGGAGGCTCATGAACTGCTGGAGAATGGGGTGGATGTACAAATCGGCTATATTGAAACTCACGGACGTGCCGGAACGGAGGCTCTGATGCAGGGACTGCCTGTGATCCCCCGACGTAAAATTTTCTATAAAGGAAAAGAGTTGGAGGAAATGGATGTGGACGCCATTATCCGCCTTCATCCCGAGATTGTGATTGTGGACGAACTGGCACACACCAATGTGGAAGGCAGTTTGAACGAGAAACGTTGGCAGGATGTGATGACTCTGTTGGATGAGGGGATTAATGTGATTTCCGCAATCAATATCCAGCATATCGAGAGTGTGAATGAAGAAGTGCAGGAGATTACAGGGATCGAGGTGAAAGAACGGGTGCCGGACAGTGTGCTTCAGGAAGCGGATGAAGTGGTGAATATCGACTTGACAGCGGAAGAACTGATCTCGCGTCTGAAAGCAGGAAAGATATACCGTCCGGAAAAGATTCAGACAGCACTGGATAATTTCTTCCGGACCGAGAATATCCTTCAACTGCGGGAACTGGCTCTGAAGGAAGTGGCGCTCCGGGTGGAGAAGAAGGTGGAGAATGAGGTTGTGATGGGTGTTTCGGTCGGAATCAGGCATGAGAAGTTCATGGCTTGTATCAGTAGTCATGAGAAAACACCCAGGAGGATTATCCGGAAGGCGGCACGTCTGGCAACACGATATAATACAACTTTTGTTGCTCTCTATGTGCAGACTCCGAGGGAGAGTATGGACCGGATTGATCTGGCCAGTCAGCGTTATTTGCTGAATCATTTTAAGCTGGTAGCAGAACTGGGCGGAGAGGTCATCCAGGTGCAGTCGAAGGATATTCTGGGGAGTATTGTCAAAGTTTGTCGGGACAAGCAAATATCTTCTGTCTGCATGGGAACTCCTAATCTGAGATTTCCTCATGCCATTTGCTCCATACTCGGATATCGAAAGTTTTTGAATAATTTGTCACAAGCTAATGTAGATTTGATTATACTTGCATAATATTAACCGTATGAACGATATGAATATTAAAACAAAACTGATTCTCGGCATCGGGATGCTGGCGGGAATGATTATTTTGCTGGTAACACTTTCTGTTGTGAACCTTCAGCTGCTGACTGCCACAGAACCTGATAGCCCTGCCGCTATGCCGGCATTGGAACGCGCTCTGTTGTGGATTTCCGTTACCGGCGGTATTTGTATATTGACCGGATTGACATTGCTGTATTGGTTGCCCCGAACAATCAGTAAACCCATCAAGGAACTGAAACAAGGGATTCTTGAAATAGCCAATCATAATTATGAAGAACGGCTGGATATGAGAAATAATCAGGAGTTTCGGGAAGTCGCCGAGAGTTTCAACCGTATGGCGGAACGTCTGGCCGAGTATCGGGCAAGTACGTTAGCAGATATTCTTTCTGCCAAGAAATTCATTGAGGCCATCGTGAACAGTATCGACGATCCGATAATCGGTCTGAATATGGATCGTGAGATTTTGTTTATTAATGAGGAAGCACTGAACGTGCTGAATCTGAAAAGAGGTAATGTCATACGTAAATCTGCGGAAGAATTGTCTTTGAAGAATGATCTGCTTCGCCGGCTGATTCGTGAACTGGTGACGCCGGGAGATCAGAAAGAGCCGTTAAAGATATATGCCGATGATAAAGAGAGTTATTTCAAGGCTTCCTATATTCCTATCATAAATACGGATGCAGGGAAGGATGAACCCAGCAAATTAGGGGATGTCATTCTGCTGAAGAATATAACGGAATTCAAGGAACTGGATTCTGCTAAGACTACATTTATTTCGACCATTTCACACGAATTGAAAACTCCGATTGCGGCTATCATGATGAGTCTGCAGCTATTGGAAGATAAACGTGTCGGTGAGCTGAATGATGAACAGGAACAGTTGTCCAAAAGCATCAAGGAAAATAGCGAACGCCTGTTGAGCATTACGGGCGAATTGCTGAATATGACTCAGGTAGAGGCAGGCAAGCTGCAATTAATGCCGAAGATAACGAAGCCTATTGAACTGATAGAATATGCGATTAAAGCTAATCAGGTACAAGCGGATAAGTTCAATATCCAGATAGAAGTAGAGTACCCGGAAGAGAAAATCGGCAAGCTCTTTGTCGATAGTGAAAAGATAGCTTGGGTATTGACTAATTTGCTCAGCAATGCGATCCGTTATTCTAAAGAAAACGGGCGTGTCGTGATTGGCGCCAGGCAGGAAGGAGATATGATCGACCTGTACGTTCAGGATTTCGGTAAAGGCATCGATCCCCGTTACCACAAGAGTATTTTCGACCGTTACTTCCGTGTTCCCGGAACAAAAGTTCAGGGCAGCGGACTCGGTTTGTCTATTTCGAGAGACTTTGTGGAAGCGCATGGCGGTACGCTGACAGTAGAAAGTGAACTGGGAAAAGGAAGTCGGTTTGTGATGCGACTGAAAGCATAAAAGAGAATGTTCGGAAAGTGTCCGAGGCGGTTGCTGTGATAAATAAATGTGGTAGCTGATTTAATTTGAAATGAAACTTTGGGAATCAAGACATTGCAGCGTCTTTTAAAATCTTTATATTTGCAGACTAATTGAAGTTAAAGTCAAATTTATACAATATAATAACTTAAAAGAACCAGAATCAGATGAAACAGGACATGATTGTTATCCTTGACTTGGGTAGTCACGAGAATACGGTATTGGCGCGCGCCATCCGTGCATTAGGAGTTTATAGTGAGATTTATCCTCACGACATCACAGTAGAAGAACTGAAAGCATTGCCCAACGTAAAGGGTATTATTATCAATGGTGGACTGAACAACGTGATCGACGGTGTTGCTATTGACGTGAATCCGTCTATTTATACGATGGGGATTCCTGTTATGGCTGCCGGTCACGATAAAGCGACTTGCGCAGTGAAGCTTCCGGCATTTACAGATGATATCGAGGCTATTAAGGCTGCTATAAAGTCTTTCGTATTTGATACTTGTCAGGCTGAAGCTAACTGGAATATGGCGAACTTTGTCAATGACCAGATCGAGCTGATCAGACGTCAGGTGGGTGATAAGAAAGTATTGCTGGCATTGTCGGGTGGTGTTGACAGCTCAGTGGTAGCTGCTTTACTTTTGAAGGCAATCGGTGAAAATTTGGTATGCGTGCACGTAAATCACGGCTTGATGCGTAAAGGTGAGTCTGAAGATGTTGTTGAAGTATTCAGCAACCAATTGAAAGCAAATCTGGTTTATGTAGATGTAACAGACCGCTTCCTGGATAAATTGGCAGGTGTGGAAGATCCCGAACAGAAACGTAAGATTATCGGTGGTGAGTTTATCCGTGTGTTCGAAGAAGAAGCACGTAAACTGGATGGTATCGATTTCTTAGGTCAGGGTACTATTTATCCGGATATTGTAGAGAGCGGAACGAAGACTGCCAAGATGGTGAAATCTCATCATAATGTAGGCGGTCTGCCTGAAGATCTTAAGTTCCAGCTTGTAGAGCCCTTGCGCCAGTTGTTCAAGGATGAAGTGCGTGCTTGTGGTCTGGAGTTGGGGTTGCCTTATGAGATGGTTTACCGTCAGCCGTTCCCCGGTCCTGGTTTAGGTGTACGTTGTCTGGGTGCTATCACACGCGATCGTCTGGAAGCAGTACGTGAGTCTGACGCCATTTTGCGTGAAGAATTCCAGATTGCCGGCCTGGATAAAAAGGTATGGCAATACTT
>ENA-OPXV01000832-OPXV01000832.1-human-gut-metagenome-genome-assembly--contig:-NODE-832-length-8935-cov-1.252815_pt1 | contig 8935 bp, 10 predicted proteins | sample MGYA00241770_ERZ502044 | MGnify/ENA primary metagenome ERZ502044 (study PRJEB25962, sample SAMEA1965852) | human gut metagenome | biome: human gut; feature: human-associated habitat; material: faeces...
ATGCTCTTGGGACTAAAGACGGCGGCGCCGCCCACCTTTGCGGGCATGACGGACACATGGCCATGCTTCTTGCGGCGGCGGAAGAAATCATGAAAGAGAAGCTGGTCAGGAAAGGGAAACTGAAACTTCTTTTCCAGCCGGCGGAGGAAACGAGTGAAGGCGCTCTTTCCATGCTGAAAGGCGGTGCTGTTGACGATATTGAAATCCTCATCGGCATGCATGGTCGTCCCATCCAGGAGTGCCGTGTGGGAGAAGCGGCTCCCGCTTTGTATTACAGCGCTGCGACCCACGTGAAAATCGACATCACAGGCGTGCAGAGCCATGGGGCCCGCCCCTATCTCGGCACCAGCGCGCTTGACGCGGCATGCCTTGTTGTACAGTCAGCCAACGCTCTCCGCTTTAATTCCAATGTGGTGTACAATCTGAAAGCGACACAGATCCATGCGGACGCAGGTGTGGCAAATGCGGTTCCCGGTACGGCGACGATCACGTTCGACCTCCGCAGCCGGGATAATGACGTGATGGAACTAATGATTCAAAAACTGCGGGGCGCAGCGGAAAATGCAGCCGCTTCCATTGGCGCCAAAGCGGACTTCACCATCCTGCACCAGACACCAGCGTCCATTATCACACCGGAAATCACGGAAATCATCGGAGAAGTGATTAAATCCGAACTTGGCGAAAAAGCCTGCATTCCGCCAATCGTCACCGCGGGAGGAGAAGACTTCTTCTGGTACCCGAAAATGAAACCGGAATTGAAAACGGGATTCATTGCATTGGGCGAAGATGCGGAACCGGGACTTCATGATCCCGCCATGCACTTCAACCATGACGCCCTTCCCTATGGCGTAAAAATTCATAAAGGCCTCGTGAAGAAATTCCTTGGCTGACGGATTTCCAATATAAAAGACCCGTGCTGTATCTATCTGCAGATATGGCGCGGGCCTTTTATATTGCTGCCGAAAGGGTTATATTCGCAGAATGCCTAAGCCGGTTTCTTTTTTTATGTGCTGCCATACCATGTTTTCTCCGGAAGAGGAAGATGGAAGTGCTATAAGAGGAATAACAGGGAGATGTGTGGGCCGCGTATTCCATGCAGCATCTGCCTGCGGTTTAACAGGACGGAAGGATGGGGTATAATGAGTTAAATGATATATGTTATCAATTGAGGAGGGATTATGAAAATTGATTTAAGAGGCGTTTCTGAAACGCTTTTGGTTACGTTGTATATGCGTGCCAAGGATGCGAAAAGCAACCATCCTTTTCTAAATGATCAGAAAGCGGCGGAAATAATCAGCCGTATGGATTATGATTTTTCCGCTTTTGACCGGGTATGGATGTCATATTATGGAGTATTGGCACGGGCAAAGCTGATGGACCGTGAGGTAAAGTGGTTTATGGCGGATAACCCGGGATGTGTGGTGGTATCTGTGGGCTGCGGGCTGGATACCCGGTTTGACCGCGTAGATGACGGGCAGGTGCGTTGGTATGATTTGGACGTGCCGGAGGTGATTGATCTGAGACAGCAGTTCCTTGCGGAATCGGAGCGTGTAACCTGTATTTCCGGGTCGGCGTTTGATCCGTCATGGACGGAAAAAGTGGAACACGAGGGCCGCAGGCTGCTTATCCTTTCAGAAGGCGTGATGATGTACTGGGAGGAAGCGGAAGTACAAAAATTCCTTTCGATTCTGTCAGAAGGGTTCGATGAGCTGGAGGCGCATTTCGATCTTCTGTATAAAGGACTCGTACACCGGTCATCCCGCCATGACGTATTGAAACGTATGCAGGCGGAGTTTAAATGGGGTGTGACGGACGGCAGCGAAGTGGTACGGCTGGCACCGGCATGGAAACAGCTGGACTGTATCAATTTCACTGATGAGATGAGGCATATGCTGCCGGGGTGGAAAAAGCTGCTTGTTCCTTTTTTCTATCTCACCAATAACCGTCTGGGAAAGTATGCGTACAGGAAGTATACGGGCTGATTTCGTAAAAAGGATTTTATCCCGGTGTGTATTCTCTATTGCGCAAACAGCAGGATCATATGATATATCTTATGATATGATATATAATATAAATATGGATTGAATTATAGAGGGGAAATAGATATGGAGTTTTCTGAAATCATTAGAAGTATTCGCTTGGAATTAAATTTATCTCAAGAGGGGCTGGCCAGAGAGTTACATGTCGGTTTCGGTTCGGTGAATCGCTGGGAGAACAACCGGTCAAGACCTAATCAGATAGCAAGATATGCTTTGATGGAACTTTGCAGAAAGAAAAACTTAAACCGGAAACTGATTTCATCATTAAAGTCTATGAATTGAAGTATAGATAAGATGATGACCATGGGAAACAGCCTGAAACAGGGAAAAGAAGATGGCATTAAAACCGCAGAAAACAGGCATAGTATCTTTTTAGAAGAATTTGGCTTTGAGCGATTGTCATAGGATTTGTATCTATACGAGCGAAGGAGATGTAGGTGGCTATGCCTGATTTAAAAGCAAGAGAATACGGAAGGTTTGAAGATATTAATTATGTTAGAAAAAAATGGAAGCGAGTATTAGAGTACAAGGGAACTTGCTCCTGTACTTGACTATTCTCAATGGCGAAACTTTCAAAAGGTCATTGATGGAGCGATGATTGCTTGTGAGAACAGCGGACATGAAGTAACATACGATTTTGCTGAGGTCAGCAAAATCGTGGAAGCAGGTGCTGCAAGCAAGTCTATAAAAGATTATGAACTTACAAGATATGCTTGTTATTTGATTGTGCAAAACGGAGATCCGAGAAAAGAAGTGATTGCACTTGGACAAACCTATTTTGCAATACAAACATATAGACAGGAAATTGCAGACCATTTTAATCAGCTTAATGAAGATAGAAGAAGGCTCGTTGTTCGTGGAGATATTAAACAATGGAATCAGCTTTTGGTAGAAACGGCACATGATGCAGGAGTTATCACAAACGAAGAATTTGCTATATTTCAGAATGCAGGATATATGGGATTATATGGTGGGTTAGATGTAAAAGATATACATGACAGAAAAGGCTTAACCGCAAGACAGAAGATTCTGGATTATATGGGAAGCACCGAATTGATTGCTAATTTATTCAGAATATCACAGACAGAAGAAAAGCTAAGGAAAGACAAGGTGGAAGGTGCAGAAGCGGCAACAAAGGTTCACTATTCAGTAGGAAAAGAAGTTAGAAGTGCTATTGAAAAAATTGGTGGCACTATGCCGGAAGATTTGCCTGTTCCGGAAAAAAGCATCCAGCAGATAGAAAGAGAACAAATGATGCTTCTAAAAGATAAAGCTGAAAAGGGAAAATTAATGTTGGATGAATTATGATATTCTACGGTTGTGAGATCCGATCCTTGCTTACAGAATCAATCAGATAAGATGGGTGTATTCCTTTCTGTTCATTCTTATTTTTATTTCCTGGGTTCCAAGCATATTTATCTGAGGAGGTGTTCTTTATGAATAAATGGGTAAGTGTTGTTTTATGTATCTGCGGTCTCGGATTGGGTGGTATGATGCTGACCGGTGATTCCGACGGCGGACGGGTGCTCATTGAAAATGCGCCTTATATCACGGACGGGAAGATCAATCCCGATCATGAGGGCAAGGTGGTCATTGTTGCGGGAAAACTGAAGACGGAAGAACCGGCAGCCGATGAAGAACTGGGTATTTCCTTTGATTCTCCCATAATCAGGAGGAATGTGCATGTGATGGTGGAGAAGGGAAGCGGAAGTGACATAAAGAGAAGCTGGGAAAGCATGGCAAGCTCCAATATCGCCCGAATGTATAAGAGCGCCCCGCCGGTCATCACCTTTTACGGCGTGGTGAAAGCAGGCGATTTTATTCTGGATAAGACACTCCTGAAAAAATTTGCCGCCGGTGTGAACGTAAATTCGCTTCCCCGGACAGTTTCCTATAAAGGAACCCCTCTTTATCATGAAACAGAATCCGGGATCCACTATCTTACGAATCGGGAACAAAGCCTGATCTTCCCCCATCTGGACGGTGATTACCGAATCTCCTATACGAAGTCTTCTTTAGAAGAGAACCAGGAGAAAACTTTGGTGGGAATTCAAAAAGGGAACAGGCTTCTGGGTGAAGGAACGGTGGACGGTATCGAATTTTTCGGACAGGAGTGGAACGGTATTCTGACCAGGGAGGATATTTTAAAGAATAATGACAATTTTGATTTCATTCTTACCGTTTTAGGCTATGCGCTTTCTGTGGCGCTTATCGCAGGCGGTATATATTCTTTTAAAAAATCTTAAGTAAAAAGGAACCTTAGTGGGAAAGCTGCCTGGTGTTTCATTTTTAACAGAGTGATAAATTTGCATTGGAAAGGACGGGTGCGGATATGCTGCTTATGGGTGTGAAAGAAGAAAATGGATGGCTTTGTTCTCAATGGAAGCTGACTTATGGGACAGGCTGGACAGAAATCACTAAAGCGGTGAAAACAGCGTATCCCTATTATGAGAATGTGGAAGTGCTGGTAGACAACAGAAAAGTTGATCTGCAGTCGGCGGAAGATGTGCTGCGTCTGGAAGAGGGCGGAAATATGGTTATCCGGGGAACCTCCACGGTTATCAAAGTACCGATGATGGTCAAGTTTTATAACCAGCTGCAGATGGTGGATGTATGGGTGGCGTGTGCCACAGATGAATTTAAAGAAGCGGATTATCAATCTTTTAACCTGTCTATGGGGCAGTATATGGACAGCATGGAACTTGCCATGTATTGCTGATTGGCGGCGTGCCGCAATGATAGGAAGGCAGATTTTCTTCTGCTTGTCTGAAAGGAGAATGTATGGACAGCGGCATGTATACGGAAAGGGAAGTGCAATGCCTGAAAGAAGGTATGGGTGCCGTCCGGTCGGTGTTGTCGGGGACGGATACGGAAGCGAAACGGCGCCTGCTTTTTTATCTTGACTGGTATATGGATCCCTATTACAAGCAGGATATTTCAGGCATAAAAAATGATTTAAAGGAAATGCTGGAAAAAGTTGCTGTGTCTCCTGAAGAAGAGGATATCATTGATGAAGCCCTGCATCTCCTGGAAGGATATACGGATCCGCCATATCCGATACTGGCGGCGTACTTGGGGAACTTAAGTGGAAAACATAAACCGAAAGCGCTTTATCTGCTGCAGGGGGCAGGATAGAGAGTTTTCGGCAAAACAGGAAAAACAGCAGAAATCAGACGTGGAAAGCATGAAGCAGTATTTCTGCTGTATCATGATGTCAAAAGGCGGACACTCTTTATTAAGGAGCGGCCATTATTGCGGAGAAAAGAATGGTTTTGAACGGTTCGATCAGGGAGCGTGTTTGGCAGATGCTTTCCTGTGGAGGTTACAGCAAGAGCAGGAAAGTATCTTCTGACGGCTGCGAGGCACTGTATGCAAAAGCCGGCGTACCATTTCTTCCGGCGGCAAGAAGATTTTATGAGCGGTGCGGCGGTCTGTTTTCAGATTGTGAAATAATTTTTGAAACCGGTTCTGACGGACGCGAGTTTTATTTCTATCTGTATCCTGATATGGGGGAAGGCGCCGCAGTCGAGCTGTATAAGGCGTATTATGACAAGGGAACATCTGCAGGGAAAAGAATCTGTGAGGACGCGCTTGCTGCTAAGGCGACGGCAGGAACGGAGGTTTCACCTGTCGGAATTATTGGGTATTATTATCCTGCAACGGTGTATGTGGCGGAGAACGGAATGCTGTATTGCGTCCATGAGTATGAATCTGATGTCCGTGTATTTGCGGATGTTGAAGAAATTCTTGCTGATGAATTACAGGTGCATAGGCCGATACGGATAGAAAGGCGCCGTTGATACGGGTCGGCGCTTTCATAAAAATGGAGAGGACGGCATGGATAAGGAAGAGTTTTGCAGTGCCTATATAACATGGTTTCCTGAAAATGAAGGAAAATACAGGGAGCATAAAAAAGAATTTCCTCATATTCTGCTCCATGTATTCTCTGTATTCGCCATAAATATCCCTATGGCAGAGGCCTATACAGGCAAAGACCATGCGGAGTTTGAAAAATTTTGCTCTTTTATTGAGTATGTGTGGAGAAAAGCGGATGATGAAGTGCTGAATGTACTTGATACCACCGTGCTGGAAGGGATATCTGAAAATCTGCCGATGTGGACTGCTTTCGGGAATTGCATTCATGAAGATTTCCGGACTTACATCAATACCGTCCTGATCAGGCAGAATGTCATGATGTCTGATGTGCCGCCGCTTTGTTAATCGGCCCGATAAGGATGGAATATACTGCGGGAAGACAGTAAGGAATCCTGCTTATGTAAACATCTGCGGGTTTCTTTCCGCTGCATTCTTCTAATGATTTGCAAAATAGGATAAAATAAAGAATAATAGATCAAATCCCGATCAGGGGGAGATGTATTATTTAAATATTTAAACAGGTAAGACAGAAAGGAATATATATGGATCAGAAATTTGATACGATTGTCATCGGTTTCGGCAAGGCGGGAAAGACGCTGGCGGCGAAACTGGCAAAGCAGGGCGAAAAAGTGGCGCTGATTGAAAAGGATGCCCGTATGTACGGCGGTACATGCATCAATGTGGGCTGCATTCCCTCCAAGCGTCTGGTGCTGGAGGCGGAGCGGGCGCCTGCCCATGATTTTGAAGTGCAGAGTGAGTATTACCATGTGGCGGTGCAGGAGAAAAAGAAACTGACAACAGCACTCCGTATGGCCAATTATAATAAGCTTATTGATGCCGGTGTGCAGGTCATCAACGGCACGGCTTCTTTCTTTGACGGAAAAACGATCGGGGTAAAAGGCGCGCACGGTACGATGCAGACGCTTTCCGCATCCAAATTGATTATCAATACCGGCGGGCGTCCGATAATTCCTGCTGTACCCGGTGTGGAAAATAACCGTTTGGTGTTCACGTCTGAAACCATGATGGAGAATGAAACACTGCCCCGCCGGTTGACGATTATCGGCGGCGGATATATAGGACTGGAATTTGCTTCCATGTATGCCCGTTTCGGAAGCAAAGTGACGATCCTCCAGAACGGTTCCGTATTTCTGCCGAAAGAAGACCGGGATATGGCGGAAGCGGTTGAAAATGTATTGAAATCTTATGGCGTGTCCGTTATTACGGGAGCTGATTTGAAAGAAATCAAAGAAGGTACGGCGGTTTATACAAAGAATGGAGAGGAAGATACGCTGGACGGCGATGCCATTCTTCTCGCCACGGGACGCGGGCCGAATACGGAAGGTCTTCATGCGGAACGGGCCGGTGTGGAATTAACAAAGCGGGGGGCTGTCGTTATTGATAAACATCTGCGGACGACCGCAGAGAATATCTGGGCGGCCGGCGATGTGTGCGGCAATCTGCAGTTCACCTATATTTCTCTGGATGACAGCCGCATTATTCTTTCCGATATGCAGGGTGATGGAAGCCGTACGACAGAGAACCGCGGTGCTTTCGCTTACTCTGTCTTCATGGAGCCGTCTTTTTCCCGTGCAGGCCTTTCGGAGAAAGAAGCGGCGGATAAAGGGTTGAATTACCGCGTGGTGCGGATGAATACCGATATGATTCCGAAAGCGAAAGTTCTCCGCAAGACGACGGGGATGCTGAAGGCAGTCATTGATAAAGACAGTGGGAAGATTCTCGGCGCGGCATTGTTCTGTCCCGAATCTTACGAAATCATCAATATGGTGAAGTTAGCGATGGATCATGATTTGGATTACACGGTGCTCCGTGATTTTATCTACACGCATCCCACCATGTCCGAAGGGCTGAATGATTTGTTTGCCTTATAAAAACGGATAACGGCTGGCAGAAACCGGAAAACGAGAAGGCGGATAAATCTATCCGGAGTCCGGAAAAAGCCTGACGATAAGGACAGCATATCTTATTTATGAGATGTGCTGTTTTTTTTTTACTCAATGGAGTATGTGATAAGAAAACAGATATCAGAAGACAGAAAACAGATATCAGAAATCAGAGAACAGAAAACAGAAAACAGAAAACGGAAATCAGAAATCAGAAAATAGGAAATAGACATCAGAAGACAGGTATCAGAACACAGAGAACAGATAACAGAAACCAGAGAACAGAAAGCAGAAAACGGAAATCAGAAAGCAGATATCGAGGCTGTGGGCGGGCATCCGCTTGAAGGTGAGTGATCTATGGCTGCCTGCAGTTTTTTTATTTCCCTAGGAGGAAGTGTTCCGGAATATGCTTGGGAATGATCCTTTATGTGTCTTCTGTCCATGCATTGAAAGATGAAATGAAAGCTGATAGTATATGTGTACTGTTTATGTCGGAAGAGGGGGATAGGATTGGAGCAGAAACGGGAAAGCGGGGCATGGAAGGCTTTTCAGGAAGCGTTTCCTTACACGGTTCCTATTTTCGCAGGATTCTGGTTCGTAGCGTTTTCTTATGGGATTTATATGCATTCCATGGGGTTCGGCTTTCTTTATCCTGCCCTTATGGCGGCATTCATTTTCGGCAGTTCTCTGGAGTTCGTCGTAGTGACAATGCTTATGAGCCCGTTTGCCCCGCTGGGTGCCTTTGTTATGGCGCTGATGGTGCAGTCTCGCCATTTATTTTACGGTATTTCCATGCTCAAGAAATATGAAAACATGGGGTGGAAGAAACCGTTTCTCATGTTTTGGATGTGTGATGAAACATTTGCTTTGAATTACACGGCCACAGTGCCGCGTGATGTGGATCGGGGCTGGTTCATGCTCTGGGTATCCTTCCTGAATTATTTCTATTGGGTCAGCGGCGCCGCGGTAGGCGGACTTTTGGGATCGCTGGCAGCGTTTGATACGAAGGGGCTCGGTTTTGTGATGACTGCGCTTTTTATTGTTATTTTTCTGGAACAGTTTTTACGGGAGAAAAAACATTATACCGCAATGATCGGCGGCGTATCGGCAGTGGGG
>ENA-OPXV01000844-OPXV01000844.1-human-gut-metagenome-genome-assembly--contig:-NODE-844-length-8886-cov-1.393274_pt1 | contig 8886 bp, 6 predicted proteins | sample MGYA00241770_ERZ502044 | MGnify/ENA primary metagenome ERZ502044 (study PRJEB25962, sample SAMEA1965852) | human gut metagenome | biome: human gut; feature: human-associated habitat; material: faeces...
GGCTCCGACAAAGGCAAGCCTCTATTGGACGGCAATGCCGTTTCCGACCGGGACTTCCTCCGTGCCGTCATGCGTGCCGACTATTCCATGATATACGGCAGTTGCGTGAAGGGCAAGATGCGCTGTGTCGCCATCCTGCTGTCCAAAGCATACTTCAAGGACTGGAAAGGTTACAGGGCATCCGCTGCCCGTTCCATGGGGCTGACACCCGAAAGCCTCGCCAAGTATAACGTGGAGAAAACCTTTATAGCGAAGCTCAAAGAGCTGCTTCCCATGATAAAATAGTGACATAACCCACAGGTGGCTACAATTCACCACAACCCACAGACTTCCACAAGCCGTTAAGCACCAGTTGTTTGACGGCTTTTTTCATGCGGTGTCATTTCACAGAATACCACAAATTCACAGGTTTTATTATTGCTCTACCTTTGCCGCCATGAACTTAAAATCAGAGAATTATGACAGATAAGACAGAAATGGTACTGGTATCGCGCGACGAGCTTCAACAGCTTATCGGCGCAAGCGTGAGGTGTGCGTTTGAGGAATACCGGCAGGAACGGGCACCACAGGACACGTCGGAGTATTACACCATCCGGCAACTGGCGGAGAAATGGGGTGTGAGCATAGCGACCATCTGGCGGCACGAGAAGTTAGGACACATCAAAGGACAGCGGATTGGACGGCGTGTCCTGTTTCCCAAGGAACAGATAGACCGCATCAAGAGCCTGAAAGCGACCAACAGGAAGGCTGACAAGAACTCCAAGGGATAATTTACAAGACGCACAACAAAAAACGTCAAGGCTTATGAAGAATTTGAAGCAGCTTGTTTTGCCGTGCTACAAATTGGAGATGGCAATGTCCGTGGAGGCATGGTACTTCCTGCACGGGAGCACGGACGGGATATGCAACCTTACCTATCTTCTTTCCCTTTTGTCGAAGATGACAGTATCGGAAGTACAGAGCACCAAACGGGGATTGGGCTATGCCGTCCATCCCGGACAGGTGGACAGCTCCATGCTGGTACTGGCCAAGGAATGGGGCATCTGGCGCAAGGCGGTGTCCCGCCTGTTGGAGGATTTCTCGGAACGCGGGCTAATCCGTGATTCCAATCCCGTGACTTCCATCATAGACATGGTGTGCGTGAAGTCGTGGATGATAGCAGGGCGGCTCATCGAGAATCCGGCATACCGCCAGACAATCAAGGCATACGAAGGGGTACGGATTTTCCTTTTCAACGGGCAACAATTAGAGACCTTGCGCCGCAGTTCGGCAAGGAAGAAGAAAAAAAAAACGATAGAAGAAACGGCAGAGGGAACGGATGGCTTACCGTCCATGAATCTGACCGGTTCCAATCCTATTATAGAAGGTACAGGAACAGCGGAAACCGAAACGGCAGCAACAACCGAAAGCGAAGTGGAAAGCACTGTGGAAAATGCCGTTGTGGATGCCGGCAACACACCTGTTTTAGAGGATGGCAATACTCTGTCCGGCTCACAGAAATGGAAACATCCACAGGAATGAAGCGGCAGAAATGGCAAGCGACAGCGTTTTAGAAGGGATATTTTTTAGGGCTGGCAAGTTAATGTTTTCGTCCACGAAAACCACGCCACCAATGGCGACCCGGCCACACGGGAAACGGCAAGCCCGGATTACAGCCCTAAAAAACAGAACGGTTTAACGGATAAAGGAAAACGGATATGACATATCAGGAGAACAGAAACAAGGGTGGCCGCCCCAAGGCGGTGAAAGGCAAGGCGCGGACAAAAACCATATCCACACGGCTCACGCTTGCCGAATGGAAAGCGGTCATGAAACGGATAACAGATGCAGGCAAGAAGCCGTCACACTTCCTGCGCGAACTGTTGTTACATGGCAAAGTCGAGGCGGCACGGACACAGGAGGACAGGCAACAGATAAGGATGCTGGAGGGAGGATGCAACAACCTGAACCAGCTAGCGAAGATGGCGCACCAGCAGGGCTTTTCTCTTTTGAAAGGCAAAATCATGGACTTGCTGGACGAGTTCAATAAAATCATCGGGAAGATATGATGGGCGACTTGAAAAAACGGGCAAGTTTCGCCAGAGTGGTGAACTACGTGAACAACCCGAAAAAGGCAAGGCTCATCGACAGCAAGGACGTGAGGCTTGATGACAACGCCACCATCGCAAGAAGTATGCAGGGACAGGCGGACGACAAACCGGGACGCAAGCTGAAAAATCCGGTGTACCATATCTCGCTGGACTTCGCACACGAGGACACACCCAAGCTGACGGATGCCCTGATGGTCGAAATCGCCCGTGAGTATATGCGGCGCATGGGTATAACGAACACCCAGTATATCGTGTGCCGCCATACCGACAGGGAACACCAGCATCTGCATATCGTGGCCAACAGGGTGGACAATGACGGGAACACCATCAGTGACAGCAACGATAATGTGCGTAATGTAAAAGTATGCAAAGCTCTCACGAGGGAATACGGACTGTACTTCTCCAAGGGCAAGATGAACGTGAAACGTGACCGCCTGCGTGGTAAGGACAAGGTGAAATACCAAATCTATGACGCTATCAAGGCGGCATTACCCTGTTGTAACTGCTGGTCGGATTTGTGTGACATGCTGGCAAAACAGGGTATCGGGGTGAATTTCAAATACAATAGGAACGAAGGTAAAATAATCGGTGTGTCGTTCACGAAGAATGAAATCTCATTCAGCGGCTCACGGATAGACCGGACCATGAGCTTTTATAAGTTAGACAAGCTGTTCGGAAGCCACATTGCCGAGGGCATGGAATGGCAGCCCCGTGTGCAAGAACAGCCACAACCGACTCGGCAGGATGTGGGATTCCACAACAATACGGCTGATACTTTTATAAGAGAGCCGTCACCGGCCAAAGCGGAAGCGGACGGCAACGGAAGCATCCCTACTGAACCCGGTTCAAACATCGTTCAAGTGACCATCGGCACACTCATGGAGTTGTGCGTACAACCGCACCAAGCCAAGGTCTCATCCAGTGGCGGAGGTGGAGGAAACGAAAGCGGCTGGGGAGACAATGACAACGAAAAGGACAAACATAAACCAAGGAGGAGAAAAAGATGAAGGACAACAAGCAGAACTTAACCGACCTTATCGGGGCATTGGCAGTGGACATCGAGGAAATCAAGAAAAAACTGGACGCAAAGGATAGCCCGGACAAGAACGAGGCATTGAAAAGACTGGAAGCGAAGTTGGAGCCTGTTATACGGTTCTTCAATGGCAATGCACCGGAAAATGTCAATGCCATTTTCGGAAGCAAGGAAGCCATCGAGAAATACAAGCAATCAATAGGTGATGAAGCGGTAGCAAGTCTGCGGTTATACACCGAAGCCAACGAGAAGGATATGCGCAAACATGGTGTTCTCACCATCAAGGAACAGCTCAACAAAATATTGGAAAGGCTGACAAGCCACATTGAGAATGACAAACTGACTTCGGAAAAGTCACGCCAAAAGCAAAGTTCCATATCGGAACTATGGCAGATAATCCGCCCGGACAAGGCAATAAGCACAATAAGGCTGTTATGGAGCAAAGTTCCCGATGGCTGGCACAAGAACCCTTACGCATGGGCTGGTATTGGTTGTATGCTCGTATTCTTTGCCCTGTTTGCCGTAAGTTGGGTACAATGGCATGAGTACCGGGAAGAAAACAGGCGGTTGAGAACGGTTGCAGACAAACACCATGTGACTACAATCATGCTTAACGAGTTGCACCCAGGACTGGCTGTGACCGTCGGAGCTTACGAGAAACTGGTGGATGTTGTCGGTGCGGATTCCACTTTAGTCATATTCAACAGGCAGGTCAAGACAGTGAGAGAAGAAGAAAAACAATCCAAACAACAAAAATAAAGTGAATGGCATCCATAAAAGTGAAATTTCGTCCTTCCACCGCAAGCGGCAGGGAGGGCAGCATCTATTATCAGGTAATCCACGGGCGCATAGTCCGCCAAGTTAAGACGGACTACCGCATATTTGACACGGAATGGGACAAGAGAACTTCCTCTGTGAAAATCCTGTCCGAAATCGGCGAAAACAGGAAACGGTATCTCCGAGAAGTGACGGAACATATCGACTGGGACACCAGACGGTTGAAAGCCATAGTCGCCCAATGCGACAGGCAGGGAGGAATTTATTCCGCTGACAGTATCATCGAGAAATTCAACAGGCAAACGGGCGAACAATCGCTGTTCCGCTTCATGCAGGGCATCATAGGACAGTTGAAGCAGCTTGGCAAAGTCCGCACATCAGAAACCTATACGGCGGCATTGGCTAGTTTTATGAAGTTCCGTGAGGGGCAGGACATACTCTTGTGCGAGATAGACGGCAACACCATGATGCTTTACGAGGCCTGGCTCAAAGGCAAGGGCATCTGCCCCAACACGGTTTCCTTTTATATGCGCATACTCCGTGCCGTTTACAACCGTGCCGTGGAAGAGGAACTGACGGAACAGAAGCATCCTTTCAAGCACGTTTACACGGGCATCGGGAAGACGGTAAAACGCGCCATCCCATTGAAGTCCATCAAGCACATTAAGGAACTTGATTTGACTCTGAAACCGCATCTGGATTATGCAAGGGATATGTTCCTCTTCTCCTTTTATACCCGTGGCATGTCATTCATTGATATGGCCTATCTGAAAAAATCGGACTTGAAGAACGGAACCATCACGTACCGGAGAAGAAAGACCGGGCAGCAGCTCACCGTCAAGTGGGAGAAGTGCATGGAAGACATCATCGCCAAGTATAGAGAGAATACGGCCACCCGTTACCTCCTGTCGATAATTACAAACCCCTGTTCCGATGAACGGACACAATACCGTAATGCCATCTGCCGCATCAATGTGGCGTTGAAGGAAGTTGTCGGTCTGGCAGGATTGAACATACCGCTGACCATGCACGTTGCCCGCCATTGTTGGGCGAGCGTTGCCAAGAGCAAGAACATCCCTCTTTCTGTCATCAGCGAGGGCATGGGACATGATTCGGAAGAGACTACGCGCATCTATCTCGCATCGCTTGACACAAGCGTGGTGGACAAGGCAAACAGCCTTATCCTGAAAGATTTTTGACCGGATATTTATGGTGAAATGTGTTGAGCGAAAAGACGAATCTCTTGATAAGAGTTATAGTTGATATTGCAAAGGTACGCATAATATTTCAAATACCGTGTTCATTCCTCATTTATAATGATATATGAGAGGTATTTTGTGAGAATCTGTTTTGCAAATGCGTCAGATTTTGCCAGTATAACACTGATTATTAGAGCCCGTTCCTTTGAAATATATCTCTTATCAAGAGATGAATTTCAAGGAAATACTACATAAATTTCGTACCGAATCATTCACAGAAAAGGAAAAAGGTACAAAGTTCGAGCGACTGATGCGCTCATGGTTATTAACAGACCCACGCTACAATGAGCTTGAATCGGTCTGGCTATGGGAAGATTTTCCGGGGCGAAACGATTTTGGAGGTAATGACACAGGTATCGACCTTGTGGCCAAAACTGAATTGGGTGACTATTGGGCTATCCAGTGTAAATGCTATGCTGAGAATACAATCATAGATAAACCTGCTGTAGATTCATTTCTCGCCACTTCCAGCCGCACGTTCACAAACGAGGTAACATTCCAAACAGTCCGTTTTTCAAATCGTATTTGGATTTCAACCACAAACCATTGGGGAACTAATGCAGAAGAGGCTATCCGAAACCAGGAACCGCCTGTTACGCGCATCGGTATGGCAGACCTTGATTCATCTCCTGTGGACTGGCAAAAGCTGATGGACGGTCTAACCGGAAATTCTGCACTGGTGGAGGGCAAGAAGCCTCGTGAACACCAATTGAATGCCATATCAAAAGCATACGTTCATTATATGGCAGATGGCAACGAGAGGGGCAAGCTCATTATGGCTTGCGGTACAGGTAAAACCTACACTTCGCTGCTCATTGCAGAACAGTTGTTTGACAACAAAGGCTTGGTGCTGTTCATGGTTCCGTCCATCGCCTTGTTGGGGCAGTCGCTCAACGCATGGTCGGCAGATGCGAAGAAGCCCATTAAGGCTGTCTGCATCTGTTCCGATTCCAAAGCCTCACGCAAAACCACCAAGGGATCTGACGATACGGACGACAGCGTGGTTGACCTTGCCGTACCAGCATCCACCAATCCACAATCCATTGCATCCCAATTAAAGAAATATCGGGATCATGACGGCTTGGTAGTCGTGTTCTCCACCTACCAATCCATAGATGCCGTTTCTGCAGCTCAACAGGAGATTTTATCCGAGACAAACGGAGAATACGGCGTGTTTGATTTCATTATTTGTGACGAGGCACACCGCACTACCGGCGTAAAAATAGCCGATAAGGATGAGAGCAACTTTATCAAGATACATTCCAATGAGAATGTACAAGGTCGGAAACGCCTTTATATGACTGCCACACCGCGTTTGTATGGGGAATCTGCCAAGATAAAGGCATCGGAAAAGGATTGCATTCTCTGCTCGATGGATGATAAAGCCATTTATGGAGAGGAATTTTATCGTGTGAATTTCTCATACGCCGTTCAAAATGGCTTATTGACGGATTACAAGGTGCTTGTCCTTACTGTTAGCGAAGATGATGTACCTGCCAACATAAAACAAGACATCACCAATTCTACCACCGAACTGAATTTTGACGACACATCCAAGCTCATTGGGGTAATAAACGGATTGTCAAAAATGATACATGGCGACGACCATCGCACATGGGATGCCGACCCACGCATGATGCGCCGTGCCGTGGCGTTCTGTTCAGCCATAGGCAACGAAACAAAAGCCGGAACGTCAAAATATGTAGCTTCGGTGCTTCCAAGAATATCCGGGAAATACGAAGAAAATCTTGATTCAGAAAACCTTTCGCATACCGTTTCAGTAACGACACGGCATATAGATGGCTCTATGAACTCGCAGGAGCGTAATGGAATCCTGCAATGGCTGGCGGAAGAGTCGGACAATGAACGTGAATGCCGTGTTGTAACCAACGTGCGTTGTCTGTCCGAGGGTGTGGATGTGCCGTCTCTCGATGCCGTATTGTTTCTTTCTGCCCGTAATTCGCAGGTGGATGTGGTGCAGTCGGTTGGCCGCGTGATGCGTACATTTCACAAAGGGCAATCCGATGAAAAGAAGTATGGATATATCATCATCCCTATTGTAGTGCCATCCGATATTTCGGCGGAGGAAGCTCTTGACAACAACAAGACATTCGATGTGGTGTGGGCTATCTTGAACGCGCTCCGTTCACACGATGACCGTTTCAACGCAATGGTAAACAAGATAGCTCTCAACAAGCAGAAGCCGAACAAGCAGACAGACACACCGTCTGTTACCATAGGCCGACCGGGATTGGGTACAAATGACGGAGAAGCGGAAGCGCAACAAATTGAGAATGCAGAAATTGCCAGACAGTTGGAACTTCGTTTTGGTGAGATACAGGATGGTATGTATGCCAAACTGGTAGAAAAATGCGGTGACCGTCTTTATTGGGAGAATTGGGCAAAAGAGGTCGGTCTTATTGCGCACAAATTTATTGAGCGTATTTCCAAACTTATTCAGTCCGGCGTACACAAAAAGGCTTTCAATGAGTATTTAAAGGGATTACAGCGAGACCTTAATCCATCGGTAGATGCTGCCCAAGCCATTGAAATGCTGGCTCAACACATCATCACCCGACCTGTATTTGATGCTCTGTTTTCAGATTACCAGTTTGTCAATAACAACACCGTGAGCCGTTCCATGCAACGCATGATAGACCTCTTGCAAGAACAGGCTTTTGAAAAGGATACCGAGGTACTGGAAAGATTCTATCGTTCGGTAAAGACCAATGTAGGAGGGATTGACAATTTGGAAAGCAAACAGACCATTATAAAGAATCTGTACGAAAAGTTTTTCAAAGGTGCATTCCCACTTACCGTAGAGAAACTGGGCATTGTTTATACACCGGTGGAATGCGTGGACTTCATCATCCGTTCAGTGGATGACATTCTTAAAGCAGAGTTCAAGACATCTTTAACCGAACAGAATGTACATATCCTCGACCCGTTTACCGGAACCGGCACCTTCATTACTCGTTTGTTGCAATCCGGCCTTATCCGTTCTGAGGATATGGAGCGTAAGTATCAGAATGAAATCCATTGCAATGAAATTGTGTTGCTGGCCTATTATATTGCCGATGTGAATATTGAATCGGTATTCCATGACATTACCCATCGGAAAACTTACCTACCATACAGTGGTATCTGCCTGACCGATACGTTCCAGTTGGCAGAGAAGAAACACAACGAACTTTTCACGGAGTTCTTTCAAGACAATTCCAAACGAGTGAAAAAACAGATGGCAACGCATGTGAGGGTGATTGTAGGGAATCCGCCGTATTCCATTGGACAAAAATCTGCACATGATGATGCTCAAAACCTTCAATATCCAAATCTTGATAAAAGAATAGCAGATACGTATGTAAAATTTACCGAGGCTTCATTAAAGAAATCTTTGTATGATAGTTATATTAAGGCTTTTCGTTGGGCCTCTGACCGTATTTCACAGGACGAAGGCGGTGTTGTAGCATTTATTAGTAATGGTGCGTGGCTTGATAGCAGTGCAGGTTCTGGTATTCGCCGCTGCTTTGAGGAGGAATTTACCTCCATATATGTACTAAATCTTCGGGGGAATCAACGTACATCTGGCGAACTATCGCGTAAAGAAGGAGGAAAAATCTTTGGAAGCGGTTCTCGTACTCCCATTACGATTACTTTCCTTGTTAAGAATCCGGTAAAGAAAGGACAGAAAGCTGTTATTCATTATCACGATATAGGTGATTACCTT
>ENA-OPXV01000847-OPXV01000847.1-human-gut-metagenome-genome-assembly--contig:-NODE-847-length-8869-cov-1.081461_pt1 | contig 8869 bp, 6 predicted proteins | sample MGYA00241770_ERZ502044 | MGnify/ENA primary metagenome ERZ502044 (study PRJEB25962, sample SAMEA1965852) | human gut metagenome | biome: human gut; feature: human-associated habitat; material: faeces...
TTGATAAATTATAGGGCTAAAATGATAATCAATAATATTTTATCTTGTTTTTTCTTTGCGCAATGAATAATGGGCTGCGTATTATATTCAATAAATATATTGTTGTTAAATTAGATAATTTGTTTGCCTTAGATGATTAATATTCTTCTTGGCAAGATTTATAGATATATTATTTTTATCAATTATTGTTGTAAATATAAATATGAAAAGTAAATTCACATTATGGAGTGTTGTATTGCTCTTGGCCGGATTTATATTTGTAGGATGTGACAATGAACGAACGGAAAACGCATCTGATTTTCAGACAGGAATTCATAAAATTGTAATCCAACAGTCCGGTGACACAGATTCATTTGAAGTGAGTGTAAGTATCGGTGGTGCTGACAAGGGTGGTCCCGCCAAGTTGTACAATGACAAGGGAGAATACATTGGTGATTCCTATTCTGCCCAAATAAGGACGGCAACTATGTCTTGTCGTACAAATGGGAATGCGTTTTTCATGACCTGTGCCGGTTCGGTTTCCAGTATCTCGGAGGCGGGTAAACGGCTTCATATAACAGTAATAGGCTACATTGACGACAAGGAGGTTAACCGTTTGGAAAAAGAATATATAACAGATGGTAATACCCTTATTGAAACTTTCAGCGTTTCAACCAAGGAGATATGATCCGGGTAGAATACAGAACTTGTATTGAAAAGAGCATAACGCCTGAACATGTTTCTTATCGAACTTTTTTTCCTAACTAAATAATTTATGAATACACTTCAAAAAACAGCGGGAGCAATTCTGTCGCTCTCGCTATTGTGTGGAATGCAGGTTTATGCGTTCCCTGACTACCCTTCCCTGAGGGGACAAATTATCGAACAGAGTGATATCTGTCAAGGAGTTGTCAAAGATGCCAATGGCGAAAGCATTATCGGCGCATCCGTACTTGTCAAAGGGACGACAAACGGCAGCATTACGGGACTTGACGGTGATTTTTCCCTTAGGAACGTAAAAAAAGGGGATATAATTGTTGTTTCTTATGTCGGCTATCAGAGCCAGGAAATAGCCTGGACAGGTGAACCGTTAAACATCGTTTTGAAGGAAGATGCCGAAGTCCTTGACGAGGTGGTTGTTATTGGCTATGGTGCTGTAAGAAAAGCGGATATGGCCGGTTCCGTAGCCGTGCTGGACAACAAAAATTTCAAGGACCAGCCTATAACCCAGGTTGCAGACGCTCTTCAGGGGCGTGTCAGTGGCGTTCATGTTGAGAACAGCGGCGTCCCAGGGGGAAGCGTGAAAATCCGCATCCGCGGTGCTAACTCCATCAGCAAAAGCAACGACCCTTTGTATGTGGTTGACGGAATCGTCCGCGAAAGCGGTTTGGACGGTATCAATCCTGAGGACATCCGTTCGATGCAGGTTCTCAAAGATGCATCGTCCACTGCCATATACGGTTCCAGGGGTTCGAACGGGGTCGTTCTGATCACTACCAAGAGTGGTAAGGCCGGTGTGCGTGAAATTATGTTCGACGCATCAGTGGGAGTTTCCAATGTATATAAGAGATACGATATCCTTGGAGCATACGATTACACTCTGGCGCTCAAGGAGGTCAAAGGTATTGATTTCTCAAACGAAGAGATGCAATCCTATCAGAACGGAACGGCGGGCATCGACTGGCAGGATGAGATTTTCCGTACGGGGATCACCCAGAATTACAAGTTGGCTCTTTCCAATGGTAGCGAGAAGACCCAATATTACATTTCCGCCAACTACATGAGCCAGGAAGGTGTGGTCATTGAATCGAAGAACGAGCGTTATCAGGCGAAGGCGAATCTTTCCTCACAGCTTACCGACTGGCTGCATATCACGGCTGACATCAATGCTTCCCACGGTGTGCGTCGCGGGGGATCTTTTGCCTCCGGTAAGGATAATCCGATCTGGATTGCTTTGAACTATTCGCCTACCATGACGATGATGGCCGAAAACGGGAACTATAACACCGATACTTATAATTCCATAGCTTCCAACCCGGTCGGTATCCTAAAGTTGCAGTCGGGAGAGACAATGACCAATGTTTTCAACGGACGTGTTGATTTGCGCCTTGATATAATGAAGGGGCTGACATTCACCACAACCAATGGCGTGGACTATTATGACGGGAAAAGTTATAGTTTCAGCTCCAAACGAGTGGGGACCAAGAGTGGTATGGGCAACAATGACACTTACCGCCTGATGCTGCAGAGTTCCAACAACCTGACATATACGGGTTCTTGGAACGACCATCATCTGACAGCCACGGCCGTATATGAGGTGACCTCCTCCGAAACCAGGACAATGGGTATAACCGGTAACAACCTGCTGACCGAGGGTGTGGGCTGGTGGAATGTGGGTATGGCTTCCTCTCGTGATGCAAACAATGGTTACGAGCAATGGGCGCTGATGTCGGGAGTGGCCCGTGTCATGTACAATTTTAAGGATCGTTATATGCTTACCGGAACATTTCGTGCCGACGGTTCTTCTCGCTTTGCCAAAAAGAAATGGGGGTACTTTCCTTCTATTGCCGCAGCTTGGACGTTGAGCAATGAGGATTTCATGAAGGATGTTTCCTCGGTTCAGGACATTAAACTTCGCGCCAGTTATGGTATTGTGGGTAGCCAGGCCATCAGTCCTTACGCAACCATGGGCCTTATGAGTGCTACTGCATACAATTTTGGAACCAACAGTAATTTTACCGGTTATTGGGCAAATGACATAGCAACTCCCGAGCTTACGTGGGAGAAGACCAAGCAGTTCGACCTGGGCCTGGAGTTCTCCCTGTTCGACAGGCGGCTGAATTTCAGTGTGGACTATTTCTATAAGCGTACTACAGATGCGTTGCTTAAAAGAAGTATCCCCGGATATGTCGGCGGTAACTCTTTTTGGGTGAATGACGGCGAAATCAGTAATCGTGGTATTGATTTGAGCGTGACCGCCCGGATTATGCAGAATGACCGGTTCCAATGGACCTCCACCTTGAACGGTACTTATTTGAAGAACCGCGTGGAACGCCTTTCCGGTGGTGAGAATGATTTCATCAACGGCTCCAGTCCGGCTGCCGGTATGGTTGATTATGCCACCATTATCAAGCCGGGTGAGGCCATCGGTACTTTTTGGGGATATGAATGGACCGGCTTGGATGAAAACGGACATGACACTTACACGGATGTAGATGGAAATCAGATGATAGACGGTGGCGACCGCAAGGTCATCGGCAAGGCCAATCCCGATTTCACCCTGGGATGGAATAACTCCCTGTCTTATAAAAACTGGGATCTGAACCTGTTCTTCAACGGATCTTTCGGAGCCAAGCGTTTGAATCTTGTAAGATATACTATGGCTTCGGCCGAAGGGAATTCCCGCTTTGTAACTCTGGCAGACGCCTATCTGAAGGGATTCGACAAGATTGGCTCTTCGGCAACATACCCGAGCCTGACCGAAGGTGGAAATAATCTGCAGCCGGTTTCAACCAAATGGCTGGAGAACGCGGACTTCCTTCGTTTGGAGAATATCAGTCTTTCATACACTTTCCCCAAAAAGACAACGGGATTCGCTGATTTGCGGCTTACTTTCAGCTGTCAGAACCTTTTTACAATAACCGGGTACAAGGGGATGGATCCGGCCGGTACTACCTTCTCGAACAGCAGCGTTGACGTTGACGCGGGTATTGACATGGGAGCCTATCCTTCCCCAAGAACATTCACATTCGGTCTCCGGATGAATTTTTAAATCTAAAATAGAAGAACTTATGAAAATAAAAATAATAGCAGGCACTATGGTTGCCCTGTCATTTTCACTGATGTCGTGCAGTGATTTCTTAACGGAAGATCCCAGGGGAAAACTCACTCCGGAAAACTTCTTCTCTACCCAGGATGAATTGAACATGAGCATATATGCCCTTTACCAGAAAGTCAATCTTTCACAGGTATATACGAACATGCAGCTGCCCCAGTGGCAGGGGGATGATATAACGACCAATCCGGGGAGCAACAAACAGCCTGCCGCAGAAATGGACAAGTTTGCCGCAGCAAACAACAACAAGGGTGTCAAAGATGCGTGGAACATGCATTATGCCATTGTAAAGGCTGCCAATTTGATCATACAGGGGGCCTCTAAAACACCTACCACTCAAGATGAGATAAATATCGCCCTCGGGCAGGCTAAATTCTGGAGGGCATACGCTTATTTTACTCTGGTGCGACTTTGGGGACCGCTGCCGATGAATCTGGACAATGTCAACGATGATTATACCAAACCTCTATCCCCAGTGGAAGAAGTGTATGGTCATATTGTGCAGGACCTGACCGAAGCTGAGGCCGTATTGCCTACGGGTTACAGTGGGAGCCCCCGCTTTCTGAACGGAGTGAATGTGTATGTAACCCGGCAGGCAGCCAAATCTACTTTGGCAGCAGTGTATATGGCTATGGCCGGCTGGCCGATGAACAAAACGAAATATTACGCAAAGGCTGCTGAAAAGGCGAAGGAGGTCATTGAGGGTGTGAACAGAGGTGAATACGAGTATAAGCTCGATAAGGAGTACAAAGATGTGTATGCTATGAGCAATAACTATAATAATGAGACGGTGCTCGGCATAAACTATTCACCGTTCGTGGATTGGGCACAGGATTCGGAGCTTACTTCATGTAACCAGTTTGAATCGCTGGGCGGTTGGGGAGACGCCTGGGGTGAAATTCGTTTCTGGAAGGAGTTTCCTGACGGTCCGAGAAAAGATGCGACTTATGATCCCAAGATTCGTCTGAAAGACGGAACGTTGGTTGACTGGTGGGAGTTGAAGGAGGACGGTACCCCTGTCGTTCCGGAACATCACCCCATGTTCAGTATATTCTCCGTCAACTGGGATCCTGCGTCAAAAGTGAATACCAGTGCCCCGTATGATTATACAAAACCGGCCAGTCAGAACATGTGTAATGACCATCGGCATAGAATCATTCGTTATTCGGAGGTTTTGTTGTGGTATGCGGAGGCCAAGGCCAGGACGGGGCAGACGGACGAGTTGGCATTCAAGTGTCTGAATGATGTCCGCGAGCGTGCCGGACTGGAACCGCTCACCGGACTTTCTGCAGATGACCTTGCCGAAGCGGCTTATAAGGAGCATGGTTGGGAGGTGGCAGGCTACTGGGTGGCCCTTGTCACACGCCGTGCGGACCAGTTCCGTATGAACAGACTGAAAGACACCTTTAAGGAAAGAGCGGAGAACACGGCTGTTGAAGTCGCCGACGGGATCCTAGTAAAGGAGTCTGTAGAATATACGAACAGGACATGGAGTGACAATCTGATGTATCTTCCATATCCTGATATGGATTCCCAGAAAAACCCGAATCTGGTAAAGTGATTTTTTATTTTAAGCCAGAGGGCACCCGCCAATCACCAGTTGATTGGCGGGTAGCTCCTCTGATTTTCAATGTATAATTTTTTAATATCATGTACTAAATTTTGAATTGTTTTTTCCGTGTTCTCTGCTCCTGCCTTTCCGGTCATATGTTTTCGGAAAGAAGAGTATGTGACCTGCACGTGACTTTTGAGCTGATAGGGGAATGGGGTGTGGAGATCGTTCCCGTGGCATTATTGTTCATTCTTATGTTTTTCTCCCTTTTGGAAACTCAGGAGGTATCATTCCCGTCCCCATTGATATCCATGTTTGCGGATAGTCATTTGTAACGTGCTTGCGGCATGATAATGTCGGAAATCATGGACAAACGCATAATAGGTACACATTCGATTTTTAGTAATAACGGATTGGAATCATGAACATTCTGAAGTTACAAGGATTGGACGGTCGGCTTTTTGACCTTGTCGCCCCTTTGGTAATGAACCCGGCCGTATTGCGGCAAAATAATAATTACCCTTTCAAAACGACGCGTAACCATGTCTGGTACATTGCCATGGATGAGCAAAGGGTGTTGGGATTCATGCCCGTGAAAATGACCTTGACAAACAATTGCATAGATAACTACTATATTAGCGGGGATAACTCCTCTGTAATAGAGATGTTATTGGACCGTATTATCCATGATTTTTCTTCTGATGGTTCCCTTGTGGCCGTTGTACACGAACGCCACGTGGAAGACTTTTCAATGAAGAATTTTATCCCCTGTGTCGAGTGGAAGAAGTATGTCAAGATGCGTTATCATGAAGGAGGTGGGGCATGATGCGCCGGATGGATGTCCACGAGGCCGCCAACCGGAGATTGAAGATCATCTTTGACTATTTTGATTACGTGTATGTCTCTTTTTCCGGAGGCAAGGATAGCGGCATCCTTCTCCATTTGTGCATGGATTATATCCGCATGCATGCTCCCGGTAGAAAACTGGGTGTGTTCCACATGGATTACGAGGTGCAGTACCGCCAGAGCACGGAGTACGTGGAAAGGATGTTTTCCAACAACCGGGATATCCTTGAAGTGTTCCACTGTTGTGTCCCCTTCAAGGTACCCACATGTACTTCCATGTACCAGCAGTACTGGCGTCCCTGGCAAGAGGGGTACCAGAATATCTGGGTTCGCCAGATGCCGGGCACCGCTCTTACCGTGAAAGATTTTGATTTCTGGAACGACAGCCTGTGGGATTACGACTTCCAGTCTCTTTTCCCTTCTTGGATACGTCGTAAGAAGGGATGCAAGCGTGTTTGCTGCCTCGTGGGGATCCGTACGCAGGAGAGCTTCAACCGGTGGCGGGCGATTCATTCCGACAAGAATTACCGTAAGCTGGCCAACTACAAGTGGACTCACCGTGTAGGATATTACACTTATAACGCCTACCCGATATACGACTGGAAGACAACGGACGTGTGGACGGGGTATGCCCGGTATGGTTGGGATTATAACCGTTTGTATGACTTGTATTACCAGGCCGGGATTCCCTTGTCCCGCCAGAGGATGGCCAGCCCGTTTATCTCACAGGCCGTTTCGACCCTGCATCTTTATAAAGTTATTGATCCGGATACCTGGGGACGCATGGTCAGCCGGGTCAATGGCGTCAGTTTCGCCGGAATGTACGGGAACACGGTTGCGATGGGCTGGCGCTCCATCAGTTGTCCGGACGGGTTCACGTGGAAAGAGTACATGTACTTCCTCCTTGACACGCTTCCCCGGGCGACAAGGGAGAACTACCTGGAGAAACTGAGGGTGAGCCAGAAATTCTGGAGGGAAAAAGGAGGCTGCCTGGGAGAGGAAACGATCGGGAAGCTGCGTGCGGCCGGTGTACCGTTCACGGTGGAAGAATGCACGGCATACCGGACTGACAAGAGGCCCGTCCGCATGGAGTATATAGACGAGATAGATATCCCTGAATTTCGTGAAATACCCACTTACAAACGAATGTGCGTCTGCATCCTGAAAAACGATCATACCTGCAAGTATATGGGTTTCACGCAGACCAAGCGGGAGAGGGAGATGAAAGAGAGAGTTTTGAAAAGATATAAATTGTGATTGTCATGTCAAGTTTTAAAAGTCCGGCGTATAACGTCAAGGCCGTGCCGGTCGAGAAAATCGTGGCCAACAGCTATAACCCGAATGTCGTTGCTCCCCCGGAGATGAAACTGTTGGAACTGTCCATCTGGGAAGACGGTTACACGATGCCCCTCGTGTGTTATTACCGGGAAGAAGAGGATATCTACGAGCTGGTTGACGGTTACCACCGCTATCTGGTTATGAAAACATCCGTCAGGATTTACAAGCGCGAGAACGGATTGCTGCCTGTAACGGTCATAAACAAAGACATCTCGAACAGGATGGCCTCGACTATCCGTCATAACAGGGCCAGGGGAATGCACTCGCTGGAACTTATGACAGGTATTGTGGCGGAACTGTCAAAATCGGGTATGTCCGACAGCTGGATCATGCGCAACATAGGCATGGACAAGAACGAGTTACTCCGTTTCAAACAAATCTCAGGTCTGGCTGAATTGTTTCGTGACAGGAGTTTCGGGCTCTCAGACGACTGGTTGGAGGAATAAAACGGTCTGTCTGGTATCCGTAACAAATATACATGGTGTTTATGCTTGCAAATCATTATTTGTAGGTATTGCGAGTGATGATTAAAACCGTTAATTTTGCAAACTAATGGATCATACGAAAAAAAGACAGAGACAGCGGGCTGTCATAGCATGTATGTTGTTGCTGACATTGATGCCCTTTTTCCTCGTGAAAGCTTTTCATGTCCTGTCTTAACAGATTATAACCCGTTTATATTTTTTCAAGTATGACATTTCATGCATATCTCCAGTATGTGTGCCTGCTTGTTGTCTGCCTATGTACCCTCCCTTCTCCCATGGAAGCACGGGTACAGGCTGACCGGCAATCGACGGGTACACGCGATACTCTGCTGGTCATTGACCAGGAAAGCGGGCTTCCCATTGAAGGGGCCTATATCCTGACCAGGGAACGGTTACTTGTCAGCTCCCCCCGTGGAATGATTGTTTTCGGTCATGGAACGTGTTTCATGGATACGGTCCTCGTGCAGTGCCTGGGTTACGGTTCCCGGCGTGTGCCTTTGAACGAGGTATTCAAAGAAAGCAGCATACATACCGTATGTCTCTCCCCGGACATACAAAAACTCGGGGAAGTGGTCGTGACCGGTGAACGTGCCGGGGCGTCACCCAACGTGGTGAGCCGGCGCCTTTCATCTCCCGAGATCAGGAACGCGCTGGGAACCTCGCTTGCCACCCTGCTCGAACGTGTCAGCGGGGTAAGTTCCATCAGCACGGGAACCACTGTATCCAAACCCGTTATCCAAGGAATGTACGGGAACCGGATACTGATCATCCATAATGGTGCCCGCCAGACTGGGCAGCAATGGGGAGCCGACCACGCTCCCGAAGCGGACACGC
>ENA-OPXV01000875-OPXV01000875.1-human-gut-metagenome-genome-assembly--contig:-NODE-875-length-8657-cov-3.989537_pt1 | contig 8657 bp, 6 predicted proteins | sample MGYA00241770_ERZ502044 | MGnify/ENA primary metagenome ERZ502044 (study PRJEB25962, sample SAMEA1965852) | human gut metagenome | biome: human gut; feature: human-associated habitat; material: faeces...
TAGGAAAGAATAAGAGGATTTATTTTAAGAAAATTTCAATCTATAAAAACTTTCAGTTTCTATTTTTATCTGAAATATCTTTTCAGAATCAACTTATTTGATAGCCCACCAAAGTGGCGTCATCATTGTATTGTCTTCTGCACCTAATAATTGCAATGCATTTTGGTATTGTTCTTTATCTGCGTTTTCTAATGCTGTCGGATACCGCATACGTTGTGTATAATGATACCATTTCTGACCATTTTTCCATTCTGAAGCCTGAATATATTTCTCCATGTCAGAACCGGTCAGTGTACCTTCATTAGCTGGAATTTCAAAGAAAGGCAATCCTAAACGACGACGGTCATTCCACATTTCAACTACTCCATAAGGCACATTAGCAATATACTTTTGTGTAATGATCTTGGTTAGTTGGTCATTCAAAGCACCACCTTTGTATAAAATCTTACTGGCGTCTGGATAATTATAAGTCATTTTTCCAGCTTGCTTGGTATAACCATTCACATAATCAGCTTCAAAAGAAACCGGTTCTACGGTATGATCAAAATTTACTGAAGTACCTACACGGTTATAGCTGGTAGATGCCAGATATTGATTTACATATTGACTTAGGCCAAGGTATTCGAAATTGGCACGTACACCGTTTTCATACGCTTCTTTAGCGCTGATGGAGTTGGTCCATCCTCTTAAAGCACCTTCGGCCAACAAAAAATAGGTTTCCCATGGTGACATCCAGATACGTCTGGCGGTGTTATCACGATATTGTTTACCCAGCATTGGAGTAGTATCATACATACTGCCTAAAACATCATTGAATTTGAATGTCTCAGTACTCCATGCGGAACGAGTACCTGCCGGATAACCATTCCATGTGAACTGAGCGTCAATCTTTACTAGTTTTTTTTCAGGATCAGTCGGATCCAGCATGGCATGTTCTGCATGATTCTTAACGCCTTGCGAACCTTGATCTGGAAAATTTTCAGCTTTTTCATCATTCGTTAAACACCATACTTTCAAAGCACGCGGATCAAGATGTTCAGGAATACCATCCATCCACAATTGTTTGGTTGGATTATCAGTAGTTACCGGATAATGATTTACGTATTGTTCACCAATATAATTCATAGGCTTGATGTAAGGCGCCAAGTCCGGACGATAACTGGTTACAGGAATATCTCCTAAACCAGTTAACAGATTACACATAGTAGAAGAAATACATTGGTCATTCCAAGGACGATTCATTACACCTTCATAACAAGACCATCCGCCTGCCTCTGGAAACGAAAAGAAATCATCTGCAGAAGTCAACAAACTTTTGGATGCAGCATCCGCAAATTCAGCCTTGACATCGATTTTTGAAGTAGATACTTCGGACAGGCGCATGGCATAACGTAAGCGGAGGCTGTGAGCCAATTTGACCCATTTTGCAGCATTGTATCCAAAAGCAGGATCTCCTTTAGCTTCTGTTTCTGTAGGTTCTACAGACGTGTTAATTCCAGCGGCTGCTTCTTTTAATTCGGTCAACATGAATACATAAACATCTTCTACGCTGTTGAATGTCGGATTGACACCTTGAGCAGCGTCCAAAGCATATGGACCAAAAGAATCAGCAAAATCTGCAATCAGCATAACACGCCAAATACGAGCAAATTGTTTTACATTAGGAAAGAAAGCCTGTTCATGTTCGGAAGTTCCCGGATTTACATCTGCCATATTGATGGCATTGGTGGCATATTTTACCCAATTGGAGGTATAACTATACAATCTGTCGTTATACTCATTGCTATAACGGGCGGTTACTCCCATAGTGTTATCACCAATAATTCGTGTAATGGAAGCCCAGTTATACACAAATACACGTTCTGCAATATCCGGGTCCATTTGCGCCTCATAAAAAGATTTATTCAGTGCATAGTCCGGATGAATATATGATTCGCCTGCTGCAGAGGGACTAAAATTGATTTCCTCAAAGTCATCACATGATGTGGCACCTCCCATCAAAGCAGCACCCATTACCAGACTGAATAATAATTTATTTACTTTTTTCATTGTTGTCGAGTATTAAAAATTAGAAACCAAGTGTTACATTAAACAAGAAGGTACGTGATGTTGGTGATGACGCATTCTCAAATCCGGTTGCATTGGTACTGGTAGCAAACACGGATTCGGGGTCTATGCCATGCAGATTACTATGAATCATCCAAACATTGTTGCAAGACATCCCTAACTTAACTTGCTGGAACGGACCTTTTGCAAGCATCTTCCGGGGGAAAGTATAGTTTAAGGAAACATTACGTAAACGAACATTCGTTGCATCATACAAATTAGCTTCACCAATACCCATATTACCAGTTGATCCAGTTACGGCCGTCCAATAAGATTGTGGTTCTACTTCGATGGTGCTAGGTGAATAGCCCCCGTTTCCGTCTGCAATAACCCCATCTACTACAAATTTATCGCGTTTACCGTTTACCACAGTACATGCTGCCACACCATTGGCTTGCAACATTCGGTTTGAACCAGAAAAAATTTCACCACCGATACGTGCGTCTACCAAGAAACTCAATGTAAAATTCTTGTAAGAGAATGTATTGGTCCATCCTACCAAACAAGTAGCTTGTTGATCACCAATCTTTTGTATTTTTGAGTCACCTTGTGGCAAACCGGCATCATTCAACAACATTTTTCCATAATAAGGACTATTCTCATCAGTCACCCGCAGATAAGTAGTACCCCAAATTTCACCATAATTACCTCCAGCAACAGCCAAAATCTTTAAATTATCATAGGTACCTAAAGTATATTCGTTAATACCATCAGCTAGTTCTATAATCTTGTTTTTGTTGGTAGAGAAATTCACTTGAGTGTCCCAAGTAAATTCTTTAGTTTGTACCGGAGTAGCATTCAACATGATTTCTACACCTGAATTCTGAATATTACCAGCATTAATTTTCATTGAACTAAATCCAGACAATGAGTTCATAGGTAGATTTAGCAACTGACGTTTAGCGTTTGATTTATACCAAGCCACATCTAACCCTAGACGATTATTAAAGAAACGGACTTCGGCACCGGCTTCCCAAGATGAAATCAATTCGCTACGTACATCTTCATTAAATAAGGTACTACCAGACACAGACGCACTCGTACCTCCTGTTTCATAGATAGATCCAATACCATATCAGTTATATAATTGATAAGGATCGAGGTCATTACCTACCTGTGCAAAAGATACACGAGCCTTGGCATATGTAAACCACTCGGGCATTCCCTTTCCCCGGTTATTAATCATATCACTGATTACCCATGAAGCACTGATAGAAGGATAAAAGAACGAACGGTTGCTCTTACTCAAAGTAGAGGACCAATCATTACGTCCTGTCAAATCCAAAAATGCCCAACCGTCATAGTTAACTCCCAGTGTACCATACAATGAATTGGTCTTACGATGAGTATAAGTCTGACTGATACTTCTGTTTGAGTCGGTTGAATTTGTCAACCAGAATAAATCAGGCACTGTTAAAGCACTAACAGAATTGCTAACACCTGTTGATTTACGTTCCATTAAATTCCCACCGAATGTAAACACACCTCCGAAATCGCCTAATACACGGTCTTTTTGTGCGGTAACCAAAAAACTGAAATTATTTTCATAGAATTTTTGTTCACCAAAAGAATAACGACCGTTTTCTGATGAAGGACTGCCAGCATACAGTTTGGTTTCTGTTTCTGTGAAATACATATCACTACCTGCTTTAATTTCTGCGTTCAACCAATCTGTAATCTGATATTTCAACGAACCATTCAGCAAAAAGCGATTACGTTTGTCTTGATTGGTATTGTAATCTTTTGCCCAATATGGATTCTGACCACTGCCTTTCTCCCACCAATACATTTTTCCATCTTCTGGATTTTTGGCCTGTTTAAACTCTCTTATATCCAAAGAAATAGGCATCATGTACATGGAATAGAAATAGTTGTCCGAGCGCGCACCGGATATAGGACGATTGGTAGCATCAGACAAAATATATTGTACTTTGGCATCCACACTCCAACGATTATCTTTACCAAATGACGAAGTGATACGTGACATTAAGTTAGTACGGCTATACTCTGCCCCTGGAATCTTGCTGAAATCGTCCATACGGGTAGCTGATAAATAAACGGATGTCCTATCAAACTGTTGCGAAAAAGCGATATTTTCAGTTAAATTCACACCTGTCTTAAAGAAATTAGCTACATTGTCAAAATATTGCATATTTTGAGTACGTCCGTTCCAGTCTGTATAGCTTTGACCTGTAATAGCTGGTCCCCAGTTAGAACTAGAGGTTGCATTGAAAATGCCATTAGAACCTTGACCGAAAATAGTTTGTCGTTCGGGTTTCATAAATACATTTTCCACCGAAACGGATCCGGAAAATGTAACACCAAGCCCCTCGCTCTTAGTACCCTTCTTTGTTGTAATCAGGATAACACCATTACCTGCACGCGAACCATAAAGCGCAGCAGCAGATGCACCTTTCAAAACAGACATTGATTCAATATCTTCGGAGTTGATATCCGATAAACCGTTACCCATATCAGTAGATGGATTCCACATATCATTGTTGTCGGCTCCAGTAAAATTATCCAAGGGTACTCCGTCTACAACAATTAACGGCTGGTTCAAACCCGTTACAGAATTACTACCACGAAGCTGAATCTTAGAAGAACCGGCAGGACCATTACTTGAACGGATGATTTGAACACCGGATACTTTACCGGAAAGAGCATTGGCTAAGTTTGTTTCGCGAGCTGCTACCAATGCATCACCTTTTACCTCCTGCATGGCATAACCTAATGCTTTCTTTTCGCGTTTGATGCCGAGAGCGGTTACTACCACTTCCTGTAGCGTTTGTGTGTCATCTTGTAATGTTACATTCAAAGGTTGACCATTCCAGGGAACTTCAACAGTCTGATATCCCACGAATGAAATTTGGATAATATCCCCTTTCTTCACTCCAGATAATGAAAAGTCGCCATCAATACCGGTAATAGTACCATTAGTCGTACCTTTCACTACTACAGATGCACCAATGACAGTTTCACCCGTAGCATCCTTGACAATTCCTGTACATGTACCACTTTGTTGTGTGATTTTCACATCGGTAACGCCGGGATTGGCGACCGCGTATGCTGCTCCGGTAGAGGCACCCATTAGGAACAGCAACATACTGACTGATTTTAGTCGTTTTAACATAGCTGTGATTTTTTTTAAGTTTATTGAAAATCAAGTAATTCCGTTTCATTAGTTCCTTCAGAACTACTCTTACAGCTATGTGTCTGAATATCAGAACATATTTACTTTAGTGGTTTTAAGATGATCTTTGTCCTTGAATTTACAAACAGGAAATAAATTTGTGATTTCTACCTGTTTTCTACTAGCTATTATCCCGTTATCATAGTCAAATTTAAATCAGGATAGGGTTAATGAATACTGCATTGCAATACTTTTTGTTCTATCACCACATATCGCTGGGCTTCAATATTATACGGTGACAGAACTTTCAGCATTCCCTCGAAATGGTTTATCAGTTAGAGCCGGTTCAGCAGATACTGGTCGCCATAGTGGGTACGTAATTTTTTCACTCCCATCAGGGCTAAATGTTTTCCGAAGACTCTCATCTTGACATCACGCATGGTTTCGGGACTGGCCCTTTTCATCACTTCATAAATCTGTCCGATAGTCCATCTTTGAAACTTCTCCCCATCCCGGGGCAGACTGAAGCAGCTATAAAAGAGGCTTTCCTCTATGGGACGGCGCAAAAATGCGTCATTACGCAAGCTGACAGCCTGTTCTTCTTTGGGTGAGAGCCAATAGCGGCGGTTATGTTTTAGTTCATCTCTTAACTGAGCATAAAGTTGTTTATAATTGATGCGAGGCAAACGGATACTCCCTTTGGTCATCACCGGATAAAAACGGCGGTTACCGGAAGAATCGGTCAGCAGATCGCAAAAATTGGAAGTGCCAATAAATGAACTAAGGCGCGGTTGCTGGCTATAGCTGTTTTGAAACGGACGGCGCATACTAAGACCGCTCATTTGGACTAGATTCTTCAGCCGTGCCAGTTTACCTTCTTCCATCCGATTGAATTCGTCTATATTGATAAGAGCCAAAGAGCGCATTTTGCGCAGGGCATCCCCCTCGCGAGTTACATCGAAGTCATCGGTATAATATCCACGTAACGCTGGTGGAAGGAGCGACCGGCAAAAGGTAGACTTCTTCAGGCCCTGAAGGGGATTAACCAAAATGGGAATCAGGCAGTTGCCATGCATCCGGTTTTTACCGCTCCATTGCATCACCATGCCCAGCATCCAGATATGAAACACCTCCACCCATTGCGTTTCATCGCTTACCGAGTGTGCCAGCTCGCTTACTCTGTCGTGCCCGTCCCAGTGTGGCAGATGTTCCAAATAGGCTGTCACGGGGTGAAAAGAAGGAATGCGTGACGAACCCAGATAACGGCGCATATCACGGTCCATACAGTTCACGCCTTCCTCTATTGCATTAATAACCAATGTGTTGAATTCTCGCTCATCCACCACACGGTATTTATCGAACTTGTGCTTGTCATGAAATTCGCATTGTTCTGTTATTTGGTTGTAACGAAAGGAATAATGAGTGGTGAGGAATGAATCAAGCCCTTTCATGGCTTGTTTCAGTTTTGAGTCTTTTTCTTTTTCCATTAAATCTGTTTTTTTATTGATTTGAGGTGTGAAGATAGTTCTGCAAAACAGGGTTTTGCAAGAACTTTGCCCGACAAATTAAAATAAATCCAACGTGTGAAACATTTATGGCAGAATCTTTGCAAGAGGACGAAAGAATCCGTACCTTCGTCCGGAAGAATCTGGGTTCTCACTGACGTGAAGTTGCCTACTCACTTTAGTGAAGAGCCATTGCCACACGGGTGAAACTGCCGCTTCACTAAGGTGAAGCAACAGAATGTTCTGTAAGTTTGCACGATAACATCCTATAAATAAAACAAATACATAGTACATTATGTCAGACATTAAATTTGATATCTATGAATCTCCGGCAAATGACGGGGAAAAGAAAAAATACCATGTGAGAAACACCAACAAGCAGACCATCCACTCGAAGGACTTGATACACGAGGCTACGCTTTATACTTCAGTAAGCCGTTCGGACTGGGCGGCAGTGGTAGAGGGACTGATAGATATTCTGTCCGAGAAATTAGGTGACGGCAAACGAATCCATATCAACGGATTAGGGTATTTCTCTGTCAGTATCGGCTCCACAGAAAGTGAAAATCCTAAGAAGATGACCCGTGGCACAGTACAGATAACAGGAGTCAACTTCCAGCCTGAGAAAAGTTTCAAGAAGAGTATTATAAGCCGGGCACATTTTGTAAGAGAACGATACAAGGTGCACACGGTGGACTTGTCGCCTATCGAAGTGGACGGGCTGCTGAGTGAATATTTTAAAGATCATCGCAGTATCACCTGCGCCCGAATGCAGCAGGTCTGCGGAATGACCCGTTCTACCGCATACCGCCGCCTACAGGCACTGACCCAAGGAGCCCATCCGTCATTACAACGCGAGGGCTACAAAAATGCCACTGCCTACATACCGGTTAAAGGGCATTACGGACGTTCCTACACAGCAGATCGCTGGTAACGAGCCGGATAGGGTGAAGGGAGAATTTTGTGTTTCATGTAAAATGAATTGTTATATCATACTTTAAAATAAGAAAAAATGAAAAGAACCATCTTGAAAAACGTAGGAATCGGCTTGTGCTTCCTGCTTAGCACCGGGACGGTCTGCGCGCAGAACTACCCTGGAAAAGTGAAGAATGCACAAGGTATCGAGGTGACCTACCAATCGAATTACAAAGGGAAAGCCCGGCCGGGGCATCTGTTGATGACCGTGTCCGGTGACCGCGTATCATTGACCAACGTATGGCCGGAGCAAAACGACCGTCCCAATCCCCGCCCGGAAGACAAGACACCTGTAACCGGCAGTTACATCGACTACACCACCCGGCAGGCATACCGCAGGGCTGAACTACCTAACGGACAAGTGATATCTGCGGTCACTCCCTTCGAATTCGGCAAAGGCTTCACGCAAACGGGCGAAGGAAAACACTTAGGGATGAACTGCAAAATTTTGCGCACATCCATCAATTCCAACACCATCGAGGTGTGGTATACCAACGACATCCCTTTTCGTGGTACTCCGCAAGCCAATGTGGGTGTACCTGACGGATTGGTACTGAGAGTCGTGCGAAACGGTGACATGATTCAGGAAGCCACCCATATTACCCCGCTGAAGAAAGGAAAGGATGTGTTGCCACAGTCGTGGGGGGAAAGCATGGATGCGGCCGACTACCAATATACCATCAACCAAAGCGGAGTTATCACAATTCCGGTCTTCGACCAGCAGAGCATCTGCTTCAACAACGCTAAATTGCCCGAAGTACTGGAGGATGGCGTACAATACAGTGCCGGAGGCGGCACCATCCTGTTGAAGAAAGTGAAGCTGCCCGACTATGTGAAGAATCGTACCGTCTTTGCGGAAGTTGTCCAATACTCGGACGGTGATGCTTACGACCGCACCGGTTCTGTCTTTCTGATACCGGAAGGCAAGCAGCTGTCTT
>ENA-OPXV01000882-OPXV01000882.1-human-gut-metagenome-genome-assembly--contig:-NODE-882-length-8592-cov-1.278786_pt1 | contig 8592 bp, 6 predicted proteins | sample MGYA00241770_ERZ502044 | MGnify/ENA primary metagenome ERZ502044 (study PRJEB25962, sample SAMEA1965852) | human gut metagenome | biome: human gut; feature: human-associated habitat; material: faeces...
TCATAATTTATTGATTAATTATCTCAACGAAATAAATTTATATCCCTTATTTTTCAATACATCTATCAACTCATCCAGATAATTATAAAATTTATCAATCCGGTTAGGGTGTACATGTAGGTGGATCAAAAGTAAGCACCCATTTAAACCATTTTTGTTTCATAAAATGAAATTCCATTATATATCATATTTATTTAATTTCAAGAAGCTTTCCTCCCATTTCTGTTAATTCCGATTTATTACGTACCTTTGTATTGGTTTTTAAGAAGGTAATAACATGATTCAAGAAGCGATTATCCGATATCTGCGTAAACACAGGCAGGAATCCCTTTCTCCCAAAGCTGTTCTTTTCGATATGGATGGTGTATTATATGACTCTATGCGTTTTCATGCACGGGCATGGCATGAGGTAGCGACCCACCATCAGCTAACTTCTCGGCCGGAAGACTTTTATATGTTCGAAGGACGTACTGGGGAAAGCACGATCAACGAGCTATACCAACGCACTTTCCAACGAGACGCTACCGCCGAGGAGAAGCAAACGATCTATAAAGAGAAAGCGGATCTATTCAATACCTATAATGACGGTGCCCCCATGACCGGCGCCGCAGAGGTTCTAAAAGAAGTGGAAGCATCTGGACTGCAACGATTGGTTGTCACCGGTTCCGGCCAACATAGCTTGATCGATAAGCTAAACCATACCTATCCGGGACATTTCAACCGAGAGAAAATGGTTACGGCTTTCGACGTGAAATATGGCAAGCCACACCCCGAACCTTATTTAATGGGACTTCAAAAAGCGCATGCGAAGCCTAACGAAGCTTTTGTGGTAGAGAACGCTCCCATGGGAGTAGAAGCCGCCGTGGCAGCCAATATCTTTACGATAGCCGTAAACACCGGACCTCTCCCCGATCAAGTTTTATTAGATGCCGGAGCGGATTTACTATATCCGGATATGGAAAACTTAGCTAAAGATTGGAAACAAATCATCGAGCTTGCGAAATCCACCCGATTGAACGAGTATTCCAAATAAGCGAACATAAAAAAAGAGGCTACCCGATAATGAAGTAGCCTCTTCTTTTTTATCATCGAACGGATTATTTCACATAATCAGCCTTATTCAAGAAATCATAGCTCTGCTGAACGCTGGCAACCGGATCATTGTTTGTATATTGCTCAACTTCAACATACCAATCCTTTACGTTATTAGCGTACATTTGATCGAAGATAGGCTTGAAATTCATCTTGCCACTTGCGCCGATCTCTTTCTCATCCTTGATATGGATAGCCTTGAACTGGCTCGGACGGTTCTTCAAGTAAGCGACAGGATCACCACCACCCATCATTACCCAGTATACATCCATCTCGAAGAATACGTGGTTCGGGCTTACGTTATCCAACAAGAAATCATAGATCAATTGATCGTCGATCTTACGGAACTCGAAGTCGTGGTTATGATAACCGAACGCAATGCTAGCGGCAGCGGTCTTATAACCAACCGTGTTGAAATAATCGCAGTACATCTTCAAGTCATCCAATGTAGTCTTATCGTTAACCGGCATCCACGGTTGAACCATATATTTAACGCCTAACTCATTATGAGCATCAATCGCTTGATCCCACCAACTCATAACCTCGGCTTCTTTTTCTTTCGTAAATGCCTGTCCAAGGTGAGCGCTCGTACACTTCATACCTAGGTCATTCACCATTTTCTTAAATTCAGCGGGAGCTAAACCGTAAATCTTTCCGTTATCATAGCTTGCTGTCTCCAGATTCTTATAACCCATCTTAGCGGCGGTTTCCAATACTTTCTGGATACCTTCTTCTTTTACAAGGTCTCTTAAAGAATACAATTGAAGCCCTATATATTTAGAAGACTCCGATGCTGTAGCGGCAGCTTGTCCTGATTTACCGCCACAAGAAGATAATAACTGCGGGGCTACCAACCCACCCGCAAGCATCAAAGAGGCTTGCTTCAAAAAATTACGTCTGTTCTGCATAGTACTATTAATTAAGTTTGATTGAGAATTTTTACAAAAGTAAGACTATATTCTTAGGTTTATATCTTTATGGAAGTTAAAATCTTCAAAAAGGACATTGTATTTTAATTTTCGTTATCTTTGGAGGATATATTATTACTTAAATCATTTATATCATGAAAAACTTATCAATTCTAGCGATGGGCCTTCTCTTTGTCCTGACCACAGCCTGTAGTGTTTCCGGCAGTGGTACCTTATTCGATGGCAAAGATAGTAACAAATGGAAAATGACAGGCGATGTCTCCGTTCAAGACGACATAATGACCTTGAAAGGTACGGATGCACTGGCCGTACTGAAAAACGGCAAATACAAAAACTTCGATCTGACCCTTGATTTACGTACTACCCCGGGAGGCAAAGGCGCCGTCTGGTTCCATACGGACCCAACCTTGAAGAAAGGATATCGTATCGCTATCAATAATGACCGGGCTGATAAGGTTTGGTGGAAAATGACAGGAAGTCTTGTTTCCGTGAGGAATTTGACCAAAAGCTTCGTAAAAGAGGATCAATGGTTCAAGATGGATATCCGGGTTGCCGGACAAGAGATCGATGTAAATATAAACGGCGAACCGGTTGTAGAGTATATCCAACCAACCGCACCGTATCGTACGGACGCTAACGCCTATGCCTTATTATCGGAAGGGACATTTGCCATAGAGAGTGATGGTAGCGGTGAGATCCAGATCAAGAACATCACCGTGAACGTAATTGATGAATCCACGATCGATATCAACGCACAATTGGCGGAAGCTAACGATGAGCAAAATGATGAGATCATTAAATTACATCAATCGGATTTCCCGGTATTAGATTATCACGTGCACTTAAAAGGTGGCTTAACCAAGGAAGTTGCCGCTAAGCAATCCCGCAAGACCGGTATCAATTATACGATCGCACCGAACTGCGGCATCGGTTTCCCGATCACGAACGACCAACAAGTCATGGATTACCTAAATGAGATGCGCTCACAGCCTTTCATCCTTGGCATGCAAGCGGAAGGACGCGAATGGATAACCACATTCTCTCCCGAGACTCTTAAAGAATTCGACTATGTGTTTACGGACGCTTTGACGTTCAAGGACAATAAAGGTCGCCGTACCCGCCTATGGATTCCGGAAGAGACTTGGATCGAGAATGAGGAGCAATATATGGACATGATCGTAGATCGTATCTGCTCCGTATTGGAAGAGCCGGTAGATATCTATGTAAATCCTTGTTTCTTGCCATCTCCGATGGATAAGCGTTTTGACGAATTCTGGACAGAGGCCCGCATGAACCGTTTCGTCGAGGCATTGGCAAAAAGCGGAAAAGCTTTAGAGATCAACGAACTATACAATATTCCAAATAAAGCGATCATTATGAAGGCGAAAGCCGCCGGCGTTAAATTCACGTTTGGAAGTAACAACGTGACACCAAACGTCAGCGATCTGTCTTACAGTATCCGCATGATGAAAGAATGTGGCCTGACCGCTGAGGATATGTATAAACCGAAAGTTAAAATCTAATCACACATTTACCCTCACCCTAATCCCCCGTTTAGGGACACCCTAAATGAGCGATTAGGGTAGACCTAAACGAGGGATTATTCTCTTTCTCGCAACATCCGTCGCATCTTCATATACCGATATTGCTTTATAATCATCTTGCGGCTACGTATGATCTGATAACGGTAAATGATACAAGACAAGATGAAATATACACCTGCCTGAATCCATAATACCCGGTATTCATGCGCCACCTCATGCAAGGAAGCGCCAGCCGTATTGATACGGATAAATCCCTGGATACCCGGAGTAGAAGGAAACAAATAACCCACCACTTTCCAAAACGGAGGAATAGCCGCCTCCGGCCAAGAGACACCCGAGATAAATAATAAGATGACAGACGTGAAAACGAACACCAACATAGGCGATTCGCGACTCGTCATAAATCCCGATAGCGTCATAGACATAAAAATACAGGCAAACAGGTAAGGCAGTAAAAACAACAAAATAGTCAGTGGCTCACCAACCTGAGGTAAGGAGAATAACTTAGGGACAATAGCCAATACCCAGATGCAAACCACCACATACAGCAAAAGATAAGTCAGCGACTTGCCGAACACGATACGCAAAGTCCCGTTAAAATGCCTGCAAATAGGTACCAGACTATGGAAACGATTCTTTTCCCGTGCCGTTCCTCCCAACATTCCGATGCCCAATATCAAGGTCTGTTGCAATACCAAGATCAAGATAGCCGGTACCAAAAAACTGGCAAAACCATTCTGGGAATTAAACAACGCTACCGATTCATACGGGATCGGGTCTACCGTGATCTGGTCCATCTTATCCGTAGACGACGGATTATTATGCATCCGAAGTTCCTTACCCATATCCAACGATACCTCTGTCGCCGCCAAAAGGAAAGCCTTATAAAACAATAAGGCGCTCATATCGCAATACAACGAGACGGTTGTCTGTCGCCCTTCATGCAGGTCCTTACTATAATCCGGGGGAAAGAGCAAAATTCCATAGGCCTTCTTCTCATCTAACATCTTCTTGGCTTCCGCCATATCCGGACAAACACCCACTACTTCCACATCCGGCGTGGCGTTAACCCGTCTGGTAAACTCACGACTCAAATAGGAATCACTTTGGTCTACCACCACCATCTTCGCTTCGTGTACTACCTCGTTATTATATATAAATGAATAAAGCAGCGGATATACGAAAGGCACCAAGAAAAAGAAGATCATGACCCCCGCATCCTTAAACACGTTTCTCAATTCATCTTTCCAAATATAAAGCGTATCCAGAAGACCTTCCTTTATGATATATCGTAAACGATGTTCTCTTTTCATCACATACAGTTTTTACGGTAGATATTTGAAATCCAACAACGCTCTCTTCAAGTTCCGCCCGATAAGGAAGGGCAGGATCAAGAATCCCAACAACCAAGCGTACTCGCCCAACGTATAGAATAGCGCCCGCCCGTTCAAGGCTTGATCGACATAAATCAAGAAATAATGCCGCAAAGGGAACAAACGAGCCAACGCTTGCAACGTAGGGTCCATACCTTGTACTGGAAACGAGAATCCGACAATGGAGAACGAGATCATTCCGAACAGGCTGGCGAAGCTAAGCCCTAAACGGGGAGTCGGTAATACGCCGATCATAAATACGCCTACCGCCTGAGAGGATATAATCAGCAAAAACATCGCCAAAAGCATCGGAAACCAACCGCTATTTAACGGGAAAGAATTAATTCCATACAACACCGCACAATACATAAAGCCTACGACCGTAAAAATAGCTGTCTGCGGCAATAACTTTCCCAACAAACTAACTGCGATGGAATTCCCTCCCATATCCAACCATTTACGGGACGTGGAATATTTAATTTCCGTACCGATACTGAATACTGTCACCAGAAATACCATCAACTGAATGATACCCGGCAAAACCGTATTATTCAAATATACCGAATAATTCAACCACGGATTGCCGATCGGGTGCGTATCGATCACGATCGGTTGTAGCTGTCCCATGATCTGCGCTTCGGTATATCCTTTAGCTTGTCCGGTCTGTAAACCCACAGCGGCCCCCGCCAATACCGACATCGTTTTCATATCCCGAAACAGCAAAGAAGCGGCGATCAAATAGGTACCATTCGTATAGAAAGACAACCGGGGCTGCTTTCCAGATGTGGCGTCCACGGCGAAACCGGATGGAATGTAAAAAATTCCATATACATTCCCTTTCTGCATTTCCTGACGAGCCTCGGTAAACGACATGGTTTTCATATACACCTCTGTCTGCTCAAAGGCATCCAACTGGCGAATCAAATTGCGTGAAGTAGCAGAGTTATCCATATCCACCACTGCTATCGGCAGATCGGTCGGCAATCCCTCATGCATCAACGATACAAAGAAAATGACACAGATAGCCGGAGCGATCAACATACAAAAGAAGTAAATCGGTTGAGCCACCAGCCGATGCACCTCACGCTTCGCGATAAGCCAGATTCTATGCAAACTTTCTTTATAGGTCATACGATCTCTTTCCCTTTTTTCTTTAAGATCACGGACATTCCCGGACGAAGATCAGCGACTTTCTCCAACGGACGGGCACGCACCTCGAAAGTCTTCGAGTCATATTGTCCATTCGTCTTTGTCGCTTTCCATGCGGCATACGAGCCCATATCCTTCATATAATAGACTTTCAACTTCACCGGTAGGTCCCCCAACGCCGGAATAAAAGCATTTACTTCCGAGCCAATCTTGATATCTTTCAACAGATCCTCACGAATACTGAAAGTTACCCATACATCATTTAAATCAGAGATATTCATGATCGGAGCGCCTGTACCAACCAACTCGCCGACTTCCGGGAACCGTTCTGAAACCTCCCCGTCAATCGGAGCCACCAAAGCGCTCTCGCCCACATACGACTCCACTTCGGCGATAGCACCTTCCGCACGTTGGACCATAGCGGCAGCGGCAGCCTTATCTTCCTTACGGGCACCTTCTTTTGCCATCTCATATTGAGAACGGGCAGCCTTCTCTGTCGCTACCATAGCGTTATAATTAGCCTCCACCTCGTCTCTTTTTTGAGCGGACATCACCCCTTTCTCGTATAAATTCTGAATACGATCGAAAGATTTCTTAGCGATAGTTAATCCGGCTTGCGCCTTTTGCCACATCTCATAAGCGGCCGTAATTTCCTGTTCACGGGCTCCTTTAATCGCTTTAGCGTTCTGCGCCTCCGCTGCCGCACGAGCCGCCTCCGCTTGTTTCAGCTTCGCCATAACCTCGGGCGTATCTAAAAAGACCAAAGTATCTCCGGCTTTTACCTGATCGCCTTCGCCAAAACGATAAGAAGCGATACGTCCGGGAACCTTACCGGAGATACGAACTTGGGTGGCCTCGGCCTGCCCCATTATAATATCGTCAGGCGGTGTAAGCAGGAAGAAACCCGCCAAGGCTACCAATCCGATCACGACCAATACTGTGATAAAAGCTAACATCATGTTACTGATAGAAAACTTCTTGTTCTCGTTCATCTCTGTGTATATTTTTATTTGTTATTACTCTTATTCATTTGCGGACAGTTTACCCAAAGCCTTGCTTAGATAAACTTCTGTTAATTTCACCTCGATTTGAGCATCAATCAAACTAGAGCGAGCAGAAACCCATGCTGTCTGCGCCTCCATTAAGTTCAAAGCCGGGATAACCCCTTCCTCAAAACCGAAATTCGCACGCCGCAAATTCTCTTCCGCATTTTCCATATTACGGGAAGAAGCGATCAACTTTTTGCCCGCTTCATTCACTTTATAAACGGATTGATTTACCTGCAACTCAATCTTTTCACGAGCATCCTGCCATTCCAGTGTTTTTATGCGCGTTTCCGCTTTCGCCGAGTTACGCCTATAAGTGCCTTCCCACCAACCGGACAAGGGTACCTTTACCATAACTCCGACATTAAACATACCAGCGAAATCATTTTTAAAACCATTAAAAACATTCGGATTCGTGACGAAGTAATTCGCCGCTAAAGCGACATTAGGCAACATCTCTGCCAAAGCAATACGTTCTTTTCGCTTATAGATTTTCGTTGCCAGATCCAAACTTCTCAGTTCATTACGATTCATGAAAGCCTCATTCAGATCAGCCGAGGCTTGTGTTGTCTCTACCGGAAAATTATCCAGCTTCTCGTCTGCAAGCGATAAATCCTCCTCTAAAGACAGACCACAAATTTGCGCTAAAAGCATTCGGGTTAAAGCCAGACCATTCTCAACCTTAGTCTGAGCCATCTCCGCCTCATTCAGTTTCACCTTGACAGAAAGCCCATCGGCCTCGGTAGCGACTCCCTCATAGATCATAGCGGTCACATCACTATCCATCTTACGGAGCAAATCCACATAAGCGTCCGCCAATTTCTTCTTATTCACCAAAGATATGACCTGCCAATAGGTTTCGTCAGTCTTATAAATCAAGTCCTGCAACTGTAAATTATTCATTGACTCCGCTAATTGCTTGGCAAACTTAGTGATTTGGTTATAATTAACGATCTTCCCACCCATGAATACAGGCTGCACCAACGATACATTACCCACCCAGATATTCTGCACATCCAAATGTTGCATATCGTTCACCCCACTCATCAAATGTTGGATCATCGGTAATTGGGCCAAGCCACCTAAAGAAGAGCTCAAGGATGAGGACAAAGCGCCCATGTCCAGTAAGTTTATATCCTTCTGGTTCCACATATAGGCACCGTTTGCCGATAATTGAGGAAAATACTTGGTAAAAGCGGCTTTCTTCTCGTTATCCGCCATCTTGATCTTTTCGCCAGAGATTTGTAGCTCCTTATTGTTCTGGATCGCCAGATTCCGGCACTCTTCCAATGTCAACATTCGCTGAGCGTGCATACAGCTCACCGTGACTACAAATGTTAATAGTAAGATAGTTCGTTTCATCTTTATATCGTTTTAACCTACCTATATAATGCCATCATATTCCCTATGTGACAAAAATATAAAAACCCGCACAAAAGTATAGGTTTAAAGCGAATAT
>ENA-OPXV01000914-OPXV01000914.1-human-gut-metagenome-genome-assembly--contig:-NODE-914-length-8373-cov-1.631161_pt1 | contig 8373 bp, 9 predicted proteins | sample MGYA00241770_ERZ502044 | MGnify/ENA primary metagenome ERZ502044 (study PRJEB25962, sample SAMEA1965852) | human gut metagenome | biome: human gut; feature: human-associated habitat; material: faeces...
ATATAGAATCGGCAGGGTTTCTGTTACTCCCATTGTCTGTGTCGCAATCAACCCAGCGATTACAAATACGACAAGAAACACCACCATCTCCATAAACAGATAAAAGGTAAGCACACAGAATTTGGCAATGGATAATGCGCAGCGGCTGACCGGCAGCGCCAGCATTTTCAGAATCCCGTTATTTCCTGTTTCTCGTCCTGCGATCATCACGCAAACCACGATCATGCTGAATGGAAGCAGATAGTAGGCGTAAACAAGCGCACTTTGAATAAACATGGCAGCCCACGCATTGGTGTATTCCGGTGTAAAGTAGTTGCTCAAATACGCAACCCCGGAAACCACCACCAATAAAGGTGCAATGAAAATCAGGGGTACGATTTTTGAGCGTTTTACTTTCATAAACTCGATTTTGAGTAAATCCAAAAAACTCATTTCTTATTATCCCTCCTTACTCGTAGCGTCTGTACTTCGCCAGCCACAAGCCCACAGCAAGGAACAACAGTGTTTCCACCAAAGCGACAAGGGCAACCGTCGAATCAGGCGCTCATGGCTACTGCTGGTTTCAGAATAATCACAAAAGGATGCACCAGCAAAAGCGGCAGCCCCGAATTTGCAAGGGCCATACCACTCAGAAAACCGGCAACACCAATTCCAAGCGGCACCCACATATTTTCAAAGCGCGAGGAAATCAGCAGCATAAACGACAGTACCGGCATGGATGTGAGAAAAGAGTATCCGGCAAAGCGTACCAGCGTACCCATCTCAAACGCTCCGTCCGGCAAGTCCGTCATTCCGATCTGTGCAAGTGCCAGGTTTTGCAGCACGATAGCAACCAAAAACATGACCGTCAGAATCAGAAATTTACACAGATACATGGCCGGGACGCTGACGGGAAGCATATACATCTTCTTTACGGCACTTCCCTTAAATTCCATGTTGTAGATCATGCAGGTAGCAACCACGATACCGAACAGATTCAGCACCATAATCATGCCGTAGAGCTGGGTCAACAAGACATCCATCGGGGCCAGCGGCAGATTCAGAAGTGTGTCTTTCCGCACAATGAAATTGACAAATGCGTAGGCGGCTCCCAAGACACCAACGGCCAGCAGCACGGGAATCACGCCGGTTCGCTTTCCTTTCCGAAGTTCGATTGCCAGCGTTTTCATAATTTTGCCCTCTGCTTTCTGTCCATGTTATCTTTCTCAACCATAGAAAGAAACACATCTTCCAGATTGTCCGCAGCGAAGCCGGATTGCAGGGCGTATTGACGCAGATCATTCATGCTTCCCTCAAACAGCAGCCGCCCGTGGTTGAGAATCCCAATGTCATCTGCAATCAATTCGATTTCAGACAGCATATGGGACGAGATCAGCACCGTGCAGTCGTAAAGGCTGGGCAAGGATTTTACCAGATTGCGGATTTCGTGGATACCAGACGGGTCAAGACCGTTTGTGGGTTCGTCCAGAATCAGAATCGGCGGACGCCCCAAGAGCGCCCCGGCAAGGCCCAAGCGTTGCTTCATTCCCAGCGAATACTGTTTTGCCAGACGGTCGCCAAACTCGGTCAGCCCTACCAGTTCCAGAGCATCTTCCACATCAGCTTTCGGCAGTCCCAAAATGCGGCGGATAATGTCAAGATTTTCCCGCCCGGTGAGATTTGCGTAGAAAGATGGCGCTTCGATGAAAGAGCCGATCTTTTTGAGAATGGCAATCCGATCCTGCGGAAACTGTTTCCCATCAATGGTAAAGCTGCCTTTTGTGGGAGCGGTCAACCCCAACAGCATTTTCATGGTAGTGGATTTGCCTGCCCCGTTCGGGCCAAGAAAACCATAAATGCTGCCCTTGCGAATATGAAGCGAAACATGATTGACCGAAGTGAAGTTCTTATATTTCTTGGTCAAATGTTCCGTTGTAATGATATAGTCCATAGAAACATCTCCTTTCGATGCTTCTATGGTACAACTTCAACCTGACATCTACATTCTCCCGCCCTTACTTTTACCTTACTTTTCAAGGAACAAGAACGCAGAATGGACAGCCCATGATATAATAGAAACAAATAAAATCAGATTGGAGAAACTGCTATGGATAATTCCTTTTTACATACTAAAAGGCTCCTGTTGGTAGATGATGAACAGGAACTATTGAAAATGGTTTCAGATATATTGAAAGATGCAGGATTTGAAACTGTCCTTACCGCAATGACGGTCAAAGAAGCTATTTTGACCGCAAAAGAGGAAACTCCCGATTTAATTGTTTTGGATGTCATGCTACCGGATGGGGATGGCTTTTCTCTGATGCAGCATTTCCGCACTTTTACCAATGTGCCGATCATTTTCTTAACAGCAAAGGACGAAGCAGCAGACAAATTATCGGGATTGGGGCTTGGTGCAGATGACTACATTTCTAAGCCCTTTATGCCGCAGGAACTGTTACTGCGTATCTATGCGGTACTGCGGCGGACCTACAAAGAGGATTCACCGCTGCTTGTTTTGGATGGATGTACGATTGATTTCAGCCGGGCCGAAGTCCATAAGGGCAGCGAAATTATCTCCCTGACAGCCAAAGAACATACTTTACTTGAAACGCTTGCCCGTAATGCTGGAAAGATTGTTACCGTAGATGCGCTTTGTGAAGCCCTCTGGGGGGATAATCCTTTTGGCTACGAAAACAGCCTCAATGCTCATGTCCGGCGCGTCCGGGAAAAGATTGAAACCGATCCATCAAAACCCGTGTCCCTAATAACCATTAAAGGATTAGGCTATAAGCTGATAGCAAGGAAGTGATGTCATGAAATCATTCGGAAGTTATATATCTAAATATCTTGTGTCGTTCGTTGCCTTTATTCTGATATTGCTTTTTCTTAATGCAGTAGTATTCGGTCTGACTTTTCAAAAGATTGTGACCGAGGATTATGGCGATTCATCCCCGCAATCCATGTTGGAAATGACTGCTACCGCCGCTACGCCGGAACAATTATTGGATGATGCGGTGCAAATGCTCCGACAGAATCATATTTGGGCGATCTACTTGAATACAGATGGTCAATGTTATTGGTCGGTTGATTTGCCGGACAATGTGCCGAAAAATTACACAATTCAAGATGTCGCACTATTTTCAAAAGGGTATATTGAGGATTACCCGGTTTTTATTTGGAACACCGATGATGGGTTGTTGGTGCTGGGCTATCCCACAGACAGCTACACAAAACTCACCAGCAATTACTATTCCATTGCAGCACTTCAACGACTCCCCATCTTTGTTCTGGGGATGCTTGGCTTGGATGTGCTGTGCCTCTTTTCAGCCTATTACTTTTCCAAACGCAGAATCATTCACAATACCGAACCGATTGTGTCCGCTGTGGAAACTTTGGCAGACGGAAAGCCAGTTTCACTTCATATCAGCGGAGAACTGTCGGAAATTGCAAGCAGTGTAAACAAAGCTTCTTCCATTTTGAATAGGCAAAATGAAGCGCGGGCGAACTGGATCAGCGGCATTTCCCATGACATCCGCACACCTCTCTCCATGATTATGGGGTATGCGGGCCGTATTGCAGAAAGTAAAGCTGCCAGCAAGAGCATCCGTGAACAGGCGGAAATAGTACGGAAGCAAAGTGTAAAAATCAAAGAGCTGGTGCAGGATTTGAATTTAGTATCGCAGTTGGAATATGAGATGCAGCCGCTTCATAAAGAGATGGTTCGCTTATCCAAACTACTGCGATCCTATGTAGCAGACCTGTTGAATACAGGAATTTCCGATAACTACAACATCGGAATTAAGATCACTCCTGACGCCGAAAATGCTGTGTTGGAATGTGATGCCCGATTGATTTCGCGGGCTGTAAACAACCTTGTCCAGAACAGCATAAAACACAACCCACAGGGCTGTGAAGTCTGCCTTTCGCTTACAACATCGCAAAACCATCTTATCTTGGCGGTTACGGATAACGGAACGGGTCTGTCTGCTGAAAAGCTGCAAGAGCTGGAAGAAAAACCGCATTATATGGAAATCACAGATGAACGGCTTGATTTAAGACATGGGCTTGGATTGCTGATTGTCCAACAAGTCTCCATAGCTCATAACGGCAATTTCAAACTTACTAATGTTTTCCCGAAAGGGTGTGAAGCTACTTTAATATTCCCGTATATTGGATAAACAGGCGCATCAAATGAAATTTTATCAAAAATATTTTCCGAGCTGTTTTAAGCCACGCCGGATGCTGTCTCGGACACGGCTTGGGTCTACACCTTCTACTTCGGCAATTTCATTTACCGTCATTCCCAGATAGTATCGGGCATAAATTCGCTTTGCCTGTTTCTCCGGCAGCTTCATCACAGCGGCATAGACCTGCTCCTGAAACTGTTTTTCCTCCAGAAGCATCTCCGGTGTTTGCGGCTTCAACAGCACCGCATTTTCAATGCCATTCTCGCAATCCAGAGAATACTGTGCTTTATAACGATACATCTTTCGCTCATACGCAGCCTCCGCACGTTCAGCTGCTCGAATAGTCTCCATTACTTCCTCTGTCACATCTACAAAAAAGTCTGTTGTATAAACATCAGGATAAAGTTCCCGAAGGTTAATTTTCTTCATTATGTACCTCCATTTCGATTCACGGGTGATTGACGGGTGAATCGAATGGAGGCGGAGACCGACACCGGCAGACAACCGGGTCATCTTCGAAAAAATGGCAACAAAAAACGCCAGATTTCCGTGAGGGAAAACTGGCGCGACAAAAACACCTGCCATTCTGCTGATTTAGGCGGAACGATAATACCGATAGGAAGTCATACCTTCCCGGAGGAAGGGCAAGGCTTTTTTTAGCTGGTGCAGGGTAAGCGTCAAATAAAGGGGCGGGTAGACAGATATGAGAAAATAGTGGTGGAACGTATCGAAATGTTCCACCACTATTAACATTTAGGAGCGGGAACAGATGACGAGCAACGAACTGAAGCACCAGGCAAGAACGCAGGAATGGGGGGTGGCAATACAGGAATGCCGTAGCAGCGGCCTATCCGTGCGAGAGTGGTGCCGCCAGCGCGGAGTGACCACAACAACATATTACCGGTGGGAAAGAGAAGTTCTGTCCAGCATTCGCAGGAAAGATGCCGCAGACCGTTCCGCAGCAGTATTTGTAGAACTGCCAGCCCCACAACCGTTGCGAAATGTTTCGGAACGTACCGTGACACTCAATCTGGGAAAGGGGAGCATCGATCTATACCAAGAAATGAGTCCGGAAATGCTGAGGACACTGGTGGAAATACTGCGAACATGCTGAGTGATTTTACCGGAGCAGACAAGGTGTATATAGCCTGCGGGTACACAGATCTGCGAAAAGGGATAGATGGTCTGGCAAGCATGGTCCAGCAGCAATTTCAGTTGGATCCATTCACAAACACACTGTTTTTGTTCTGCGGGCGAAGGCGGGACCGGATAAAAGGTTTGTACTGGGAGAAGGACGGCTTCATTCTACTGTATAAGCGCCTGGAACGAGGAGCGTACCAGTGGCCGAGGAGTGAGAACGAAGTGAGGAGTTTAACACCGCAGCAGTATCGTTGGCTCATGGAGGGGCTGAAAATAGAGCAGCCCAAAGCACACTGCCCGGTGCTTGGGCTAAGCATGGTATGAGTGTGAAAAAGCAGCGCAAAGTACTGGAATTACTGGACTTTACAGCATTTTTATGGTATAATTCATTCATGAAAAACACAGCAAATGTGCAGACAAGCAACACGGAAATGGTAAGCATTTCTCGTGCAGAATACGAAAGATTTCAAGCGCAGGGTGAACGGATCTCTGCGCTTGAAAAGCAGGTTGAACAACTCATGGAGGCGATTCGACTTTCCCGAAAGAAGCTGTTCGGTTCGTCCTCTGAGAAGATGAGCGGGAACGGCTATGAACAAATGAGTCTGCTGTTCAACGAAGCGGAGGCATACCTGTCTGTACCTGAGAAGAATGAAACTACCAGCGTAGCCGCTCATACCAGACAGAAACGCTCCTCCAAACTGGAAGAAGTTTTGCCGGAAGATGTTCCCGTTGAAATTGTGGAGCACCGGATAAACACTGAGGATCTGGAATGCCCCTCCTGTGGGAGCGAGATGATTGAGATTGGCAAGGAAGTCCGGCGCTCGCTTGTAATGATCCCAGCACAGGTAAAGATCCGGGAGGACTGGTATTATACATATGCCTGTAAGACCTGTAAGGAAGAAAATATAGAGACTCCGGTGGCGAAGACGGAAAAAGAACCTTCTGTAATTCCCGGCAGCTATGCCTCTGCGGAGGCCATTGCCCATATTATGGTGCAAAAGTTTGTTATGGGTTCTCCGCTGTACCGGCAGGAGCAGGAGTGGAATCGGCAGGGTGTAAAACTTTCCCGACAGACTATGTCGAACTGGATATTGCGCGCGGCAGAAGACTGGCTAAAGCCGGTGTATGAGGAACTTCACCGAAAGCTGGTGCAGCATAAAGTCCTCCACGCAGATGAGACAACACTGCAGGTACTGCGTGAGCCATGGAAATCCGCGCAGAGCAAGAGTTATATGTGGTTATACAGAACAAGCGGAGATGCAGAACACCCCATTGTTCTGTATGAGTACAGTCCCAACAGAAAGCCGAAGAATGCGGAGGAATTTCTGGAGGATTTTAAGGGCTGGCTCCATGCGGATGGGTATCCCGGCTACCACAGCCTGCCGGAGCAGATCCGCGTAGTGGGTTGCTGGGCTCATGCGCGGCGCAAGTTTGACGAAGCGGTGAATTCACTGCCAAAACAGGAACAAGCCGGAAGCGCGGCACTGGAAGGCCAGAGATACTGCAATGCCCTGTTTGCTTTGGAGAAGGAACTGGCTGGGCTGACAGGGGAAAAACGATATAAACAGCGGCAGGAACGGGCGAAACCCATTCTTGACGCTCTATTGGCATGGGCAGAAACGAAGAAAGCACCGCCGAAGTCTGCGTTGGGAAAAGCACTGCATTATCTGCGGGAGCAGTGGCCCTGGCTGATTCGTTATCTGGAAGATGGAAGACTGGAAATTTCCAACAACCGCGCCGAACGCAGTATAAAGCCATTCGTAATGGACAGAAAGAATTTCCTGTTTGCCAACACGCCCAACGGGGCCCAGGGCAGTGCAATTATATTCAGCATGATTGAGACAGCGAAGGAGAACGGGTTGGATCCATTCCACTATTTGGTGTGGGTGCTGCAGAGCACGCCTGGGATGAATAAAACCGCACCGGACTGGGCGGCAGCCCTTATGCCGGAGAATGCACCGAAGATATGTTTTGCTGGCAACAGAGATTGACCGGATTTGCTTTTGCAGATCCGGTTTTCTCATTCTGAACGACAAAACTTTGCATTTTTCGCCAACCCGACAGCTGTGCCGTTCAATACGAAAACTGTTTCCTCTAAAATAAGAAGGGCGACAAACCCAATAGAATTTACAGGAGGAAACAGTATGAAAAAAAAAGGACATTCCGACCCGAGTATGCGGAGGACATCCTGAGAACCCACTTCAACAGGCACGACTAAAGGCGGGTGTAGCACAATACCAGATCGCTGAGGATCTCTCCTGCGACATTCGCACGATTCAGCGATACGAAGCTGGTGAGCAATTCCCGGACTGGAACGAGCTTTTGAAAATGAAAGTACGGTATTCATGCGAATTTGCCGACTTGTTCCCGGAGGAGTTCAGATGATGAGAGTAAGCAGCAGGAGAAGCGTGAAAGAAGCGCCGAGAATTACGCAGAACGCATCGTCTGATGTATCCTTTTCTCCGTCGTTTCTCTGGCATCTGCTCATGCACTTTGCAGAATACCGCATGGAACTTCCAATTAGAGAAGTAATGGTGTTCCCGAATGGTCATGCTTACTACGTCTGTCCCAGATGTAACATAACGCTGGAACGGGAATTCATGTCCTACTGCGACCGCTGTGGCCAACACTTGGGTTGGAATAGTTACCGAAAAGCTAAGGTTATCTATCCCGGTAACCGAGAAGAAGTACATACCTAATGACGCACAAGGGTGGACGTTTGCTCTCCACCCTTGTCTGTTTTCTATTTTCTTATTTGACGCTTACCAACAGAATAACAACGAACAAGATAACAAACGAGGTAAGAACACTTTCCATGTTTATCGCCTTTCTTTCACAATTCCTCTCGCAATTCTCTTTTGTACTTATAAAACGTATTTCTTGCAAGGCCAGTCAGTTTCATCAAATCTGTGTCTGCAAGTCTGGCTGTTTCAATACCCTCTCGTGTCCGCTGGTGTAAATCCTGTACCTCTTTTTCGGACTGCTCAAAAGCAAGCCGAATCTGCTCTTTTGCAAGTGCCATCAGATACTTGTTCACGCCTTCAAGGATATAATCAACGGTCCCGCC
>ENA-OPXV01000940-OPXV01000940.1-human-gut-metagenome-genome-assembly--contig:-NODE-940-length-8188-cov-1.195377_pt1 | contig 8188 bp, 8 predicted proteins | sample MGYA00241770_ERZ502044 | MGnify/ENA primary metagenome ERZ502044 (study PRJEB25962, sample SAMEA1965852) | human gut metagenome | biome: human gut; feature: human-associated habitat; material: faeces...
CAGCCCATGTGAAAGACCCGAAATAACCGAAAATACGATTTTTCACCTCACGCAACTCGATCTTACTCAACACAGCTTCCACCTCTGGGAACAATTGATTGCTATAAGTCGGGCTACCTACGATAACTCCCTTATATTTGAACACATCTTTCAAGATATAAGAAGAAGGGCTTTTGCTAACATTATGCATCACAATATTCTTGATGCCATTATCAGCCAAAGAAGCGGCGATCGCCTCAGCCATCTGCTCCGTGTTACCATACATGCTGCCATAAATAATAACCACGCCTTCCTCACCTTCGTAGCGGCTCATACGGTCATAGATATCGATCGCTTTCGACGCATATTCACGCCAAACAGGTCCATGGGTAGAGCAAATCGTCTGGATATCCAAGCCCGAAAGCTTCTGTAATGCTCTTTGTACTGGACTTCCATATTTTCCGACAATGTTGGAGTAATAGCGAATCATCTCTTCCCAATAATGCTCCACGTTCATCTCCGTATCGATCACACCACCATCCAATGTGCCATACGTACCGAACGCATCCGCGGAGAATACGATTTTATCCGTAACGTCATAAGTAACCATCACTTCCGGCCAATGCACCATCGGAGCCATATAAAATACAAGCTCATGACGACCCGTATTCAAGGTATCACCCTCTTTCACCTCAAACAAGCCTTCCTTGATGCCATGATATCCTTCCAGCATTCCGAAAGTCTTATTGTTTCCGACAATCTGTACGTCCGGATATTGCTGACGCAACAAACGGATACTTCCCGCATGATCCGGCTCCATATGATTTACCACGAGATAATCCAAAGAACGTCCGTCCAAGGCATCCGCTACTTTTTTCAAGAAAATATCAGAGTAACAAACATCGACCGTATCGATCAATACGGTTTTCTCGTCTACGATCAAGTACGAGTTATAGGAAACGCCGTATGGCAACGGCCACATATTCTCGAAGAGGGCCTTTTGACGGTCATTAACTCCTACATAATAAACTTTATCCGCAATTTCTTTTAACTTGTACATCTTTTTTAATTGATAATTGATAATTAAAAATTGAAAATAACAAAGCGTGTGCTCTCTAATTTTCAATTCTCAATTTTTAATTTTCCATTTCTTAGCGCTCTCCAGACAAACCAGCACCCTGCCAAAACAAACGGGATACTTAGCCATTGCCCCATATTCAACATCATTCCAGCCTCGAAAGGCTCTTGGTCATTTTTCACGAATTCGATGAAGAAACGAGACCCGAATACGCATATCATAAATACGCCGAAGATAAGTCCTTGCTTTTTCCATGCCTCTTTCTTGAAATATAGCCACATACAGATAGCGAACGTCACCAGATAACAAGCGGCCTCATACAATTGCGTCGGATGGCTCGGAGCTGTAAAAATAGGCTCCGCCCCCATTCTCCATGCGTGTAAATTATCGATAAAACGAAATCCCCAAGGCAAATCAGTGGAATGACCGTAAATCTCATGATTCATCAGGTTTCCCAGACGAATCATAGCAGCTACCAATCCTGTCGGAACCACCAACTTATCGAAAGCCCATAACATACTTTTATGGCTTACTCGCTTCGAGTAGAAATAAATGGCGATAATTATACCTAACGTACCACCATGGCTAGCCAATCCTCCCTCCCAAATCTTGAAAATCTCAATCGGGTTGGCTAAATAATATTCCGGCGCATAAAACAAACAATGCCCCAAACGGGCACCAATCACCGTACCGAGCATCGTATAAATCAAAAGGGAATCGATCCATGCGGGCGGCAGTCCCTCTTTTTTCCACATCCGCTCTACAATCATATAGCCAATAGCGAAACCAATCGCAAAAGCCAATCCATACCAACGAATCTCCCGGGAACCGATGGTAAAGATAGCGGGATCGGCAGTCCATGTAATAAAATCAAGCATAATTATTTCAGTTGGCAATTGACAATTGACAGTCGACAATCGCAAGTCAGGATTTCCCGAACTGTCAATTGCCAGCTGTCAACCATCAACTTATATTAAACGAGTCTTCTAATTAAGTTCTCTCTCTCGCCGTACAGCATATCGATTATCGGCAATTCGATCATCGTATATGCGCCCGGTTGTTGCTTCAAGCTCGCACGAGCGACAGAAACCAAGATTTGAGCGGTCAAGGCAGGGTTATTGATCTTCATATCGAATTCGATCAACTGGTTCTGAGTCTTGCCCGATACACCTTTACGAACCAAGTTCACACCATGTCCCATGTCCAACAAATTATCGACACATTCAACCTGCATTACATGAGTCTCATCATGAGCGAAATAATCATCCGCCTTGATAGCGGCAGACACTTGCTTGAAATCGTATCCGTCTTCTACCTCGATATAAACCATACGACGGTGTACACCTGTTCCCAAAGGAATCGTCATACTTAAAGCCGCCTTCACGCCTTCGATAGCCTTCACGGCAACCGTATGCCCCATACTCATTCCCGGACCGAAGTTCGTATAAGTAATACCTTTCGGCACCATCGCTTCTAACAAAGCACGTACCACAGAGTCGCTTCCCGGATCCCAACCGGCAGAAATTACAGCTACCGTATTATGAGCCTTCGCTACAGCGTCCAAAGAACGACGTAAATCCACGATACCTCCGTGTATATCGAAACTATCGACAGTATTGATGCCTAAAGCCAGAATCTCTTTCGCATGCTCTTCCACGCTACGTGTAGGAGTAGCCAAAACCGCTACGTCAACCTTATCTAACTTGGTGATGCTATCAGTAACCGTGTATGCCTTCAACTCGTCCGGAATATCATTCGGATTACGACGAATAATACCTGCTACCTCAAAATCCGGGGCAGCTTCAAGGGCCTCTAACACATATTTCCCGATGTTGCCATAACCTACGATGGCGGCTCTAATTTTCTTCATACTCTAGTTTTTACTTTTCAACCAACCGCAAAGTTAGATATAATTTAGAGCTTTAACAATAAGGAATACAGTTTTTATATCATTTTCAGAATGATATAGATCCTCACTCTTTCACGAATGAATCCGGATAGGTAGTAAGCTGCTCTACACCGGCTTTCGTACGAATCCAAGTCTTGAAGGTACGGGCTCCCTCGTTCAATTCGATCACACGTGCTCCATTTGGTATATGGATGTATTCCGTCGGACCACCCGTAAAACGACCGTAAGCCAATAATACGTCATACCAGCAAACCGCATAATCATCGTCATGATCATGACCGACAAATATACCCATCACGTCCCCGTTCTCCTTAATCGCCGTAAATAAGCCGGAATTCAAGGCCGGAGCGCATGCCTTTTCCCTACGTATGCCATAGAGTTGGGCATTCTCATCGGAAGCCGCTTGATTAAACTCCGGCAACGCAATATGGAAGAAAGCCAAAGAAGGAACCGGCTCTCCCCCGTTATTCCGGGTAAACTCTGCGCTTTTCTTACAATACCAATCGATCTGGTCACGCTTAATATAATCGTATCCTTTTACCCCCTTGATAGTTGAATAGGTATTCGAATCGATGCAATACAAGACGAAAGCATCCTTCTTCCCGTCGGAGGAACGTACGGTCAAGGCGTAATTACCCACGCCTGAGATTTCGGGAACCTCATCCGCCGTTAAACTATACGGTAGGCTTTCGGCTACTTTCAGCAACTCCTCTTTTGTCGCCCCCTGCTCATTATCATGATTTCCGAAAACAATGGAGAACGGTATTTTACGGTCGGAGACTGTCTTCAATACATTCCGCATATTTTCCAACGCAGGTTTGCTATAGATAATATCTCCCGTAAAAATCACCAAGTCCGGTTTCTCGTCATCCAACACTTGGTTCATACGCTCAAAAGCGATGTCCGAGCGAGGGTCTTGCCATTTCACATGCAAGTCCGTAAACTGTACAATCTTAAACTTCTTATCCGGATTAAACTTCAACCCCGTTTTTTGGGCAAATCCCAAAGAACTCAAGCCGGCGGCCAATAACAAGGCCCCGGCAAACATCCACTTTCTCACACTCATCAAATCTCGTGTTTTTTGTAATTAATAATTATTTATTCCTTTCCGAAACAAGCGTCGAACGCATGTGCGGAAGGTTGGAAATCCACTCTCTTCACCAATTCGCAAGATTCCCGTGCCCCATGTTCCCGATCCATAGCGCTATCTTCCCATTCCACGGAAAGCGGACCTTGATAGCCAATTGAATTCAAAGCACGGATAATCTCCTCAAAATTAATCTTTCCTCGTCCTAAGCTACGGAAATTCCAATATCGACGGGGATCACCGAAAGTAACATGACCGCCGAATATACCCACCTGCTTGGGGGTATCACTCCAATATACGTCCTTCATATGCACATGAAAGATACGCTCCGGAAACTGATAGATGAAATCCACATAGTCCACCCCTTGATATCCTAGATGACTCGGATCATAGTTAAAGCCGAAAGCAGGATGGTTATTTAATTCACCGCCTCCAATGCTCTGCGTGCGGAAAAAGTATCGAACGCGATCTCTGTAGGATGTACCTCCAACGCAAAACGTACACCCAGTTTCTGAAACTCATCCAAGATGGGCGTAAAGCGACGGGCGAAATCATCATACCCCTTTTGTATCATCGCGTCCGTTACCGGAGGGAAAGAATACAAATAATGCCAAATAGAACTACCCGTAAAACCTACAATCGTATCGACTCCCAGCATCTTTGCCGCATGGGCGGTCCGGATCATCTCCTCGGTAGCCCGTTGGTGAACCCCTTCCGGATCACCATCTCCCCAAATATAATCCGGCAAGATCGCCTTATGGCGCTCATCGATATTATCGCAAACAGCCTGTCCTACCAAATGGGTAGAGATCGCATAAAGCCGTAAGTCATATCTCTTTAACAGATCCTTGATTCCTTGATAATAAGCCGTATCCGTACGTCGGACATCCACATGATCGGGAAGTCCCAATTCCACACCGTCGTATCCGAATTCTTTCGCTTTTTGACAAACTGTTTCCAGTGATAAATCTCCCCACTGGAGGGTATACAATGTTACAGGACGTGCCATATATAGTATTATTTTTAGTCGATTATTTTTATCCATTTATTCTCTGTCGATCCGGTAGCTACAATCGTCTCGATAAACCGCATGCCACGGACACCATCCTCTGCGGAAGGGAAATCCAAGGTCTCAGGAGCCGGAATCGACTGCAAAGCCAAGGCGAAATTCCGATACAAATTAGCGAACGCCTCTATATAACCTTCCGGATGCCCACCCGGCGTACGGGAATTATGAGCGGCGATACCCGACATATATCCATTGGAAGTACGGACGATCTCCGCCGGACGATCCGGCCAACGCATAACCATCGTATTCGGTTCTTCTTGACGCCATTCCAACCCACCTTTCTCTCCATACACACGAATATTCAAGCCATTCTCTACACCTACGGCGATCTGGCTAGCGGTCAGCACCCCTTTCGCGCCTCCCTCATAACGGATCAATGCCGCCCCATCATCATCCAAAAGACGATCCGGCACGAAGGTATTCAATTCACCGCATAATTCCACGGCCTTCAGCCCTGTTATATATTCCGCCAGATTAAACGCATGAGTCCCGATATCCCCCATGCAACCAGCCTTCCCCGACCGACCGGGATCCACCCGCCAAGCCGCCTGCTTATTAACATCAGCGCAGTCATTATATAGCCAGCCTTGAGGATATTCCACATAAATACGGCGTATCTTACCTAAATCCCCCCTGCGTACCCTTTCCCGAGCCTCCTTCACCATCGGGTAAGCGGTATAGGTATGAGTCAGCATAAACAATTTTCCGGTTTCCTTCACTTTGTCTCGTAATTGCTTCGCCTCATCCAAGGTATATGTCATCGGTTTATCCAGTACGACATGGAAACCATGTTCCAACGCCATCATGGCCGGACCGAAATGCACATGATTCGGGGTAACGATAGACACAAAATCCATCCGTTCGCCTTCAGGCAGGGCGGCCTCTTTCTCTATCATTTCCTGATAAGATGCGTAAATACGATTATCCGGTAAAAATAAAGATTGTCCGGTAGCCAATGAATTCTCCGGGCGAGAACTGAAGCATCCACAGACCAACTCGATCTGTCCGTCTAAATTAGCGGCGATACGATGAACGGCCCCGATAAACGAGCCTTGTCCTCCACCGACCATTCCCATTCTGATTTTTCGTTTCATGGTATTATTCCGTTTTATTAAACTAAGGTAATTACATTGTTGATTCACAAAGCTATGAAAAATAACCCTGCGTACGCCAATTTAACAGCTTAATATTTTTTAATTCACAAAATATATCGTTCCTTTGCGTCAAACATTTACCAAAAATATCAACTATGAAGAAAAATGAATTAGTGGCTATCGCCTGTCTGCTTTGTTTTTGTTGTTGTAATGGAACGGAAAAGGAAGTACCTAACCCCGACCTACAAGAGGAATTATCCCCCATACAGTTTACGATCGATTTACAAAAGGAAGTATTACCCTTCCCCGTAACCAAGAGTATTCCCGAGCTGAATATCCCTGAGCCTATTCCCCAAAATCCCGATGCCGAGGAAGATCCTTCTACACCGGATATCGATCCGGATAATTTATACAACCGGATCGATTATATCGTATACCAAAGCGGAAAACCGGACATTCTGGTAAAACATAAGCAATTCACGCCTCAAGATCCGGATTTCACGATCATTTATGATTCACTGCCCTCCGGCGACTATCATATTTGTTTCCTAGCCCACTCAGACAAGAATATCTCCGTGTCCGGACAAACCGCACTATTCAGTAAAGTATCAGATACGTTTCATCTTTTTCTAGCTCAAGAAGTACAAGCGGGAGAAAGAATCATTAAGGATATCACCTTACAAAGAATCGTCGGTAAAATAGAGTTCATATCCACCGATGCCGTACCTAAAGACCTAAAAAGCTTCACGATAAATGTCTCCAATTATCAAAACAAGATTGACTTAACCACTGGGAATGGCATTTCTCAAAACACGCCTTATACACAAACCGACACTTTTAACGACTCTGATATCGGGAAAACAAATTTCTCCCATTCCTTCTTCACGTTTATCCCGGCTCCGGAATTCATGCTCAAAGCACACCTCTCGGCCAAAAATCAGATAAATGAAGTAACCCGGGAAAGAGAGGTTAATGACATCCTGCCTCTCATAAATCACATTATTCGTTATACTGGGATTCTCTACACCCCGAAGGAATCAGACGATACCTTCACCCTTGATATATTAAACGGTGGCAAATGGGATAGCCCCATCGACAAAGATCTAAAAGATTAATACAAAACCGGTGTGCCAAATTTGACACACCGGCTACCTTTTTCCTAACCTTCACACTTATTTTGCGTCTTCTATCTTGAAGAGAGCGTTAAATCCCGTCAAACTAAAGGTCTCACGAACCACATTCCGCATACCGATCAAACGTAAAGACCCTTTCTTGGCAGTCGTCATTTTTTGTAATATTAAAAACAATCGGAGGCCCGCACTACTCACATATTCCAAATCAGAACAATCGACACATACTTTTACTCCCGGATTCTCCCATACCGGCAAAACCTTTTCCTCGCATTCGCGAGCCGTATTCGTATCCAATCTTCCTTTGATCTTAATTACAGTCTCTTCACCTTTTTGGTCAATAACTACTTCCATATCTTTATATTTTATTCGGTTATTTTTTTCTTCATGATAAAGACATTCCGCTCATCTACTCTCTGATAAGAGACCTCATCCATAATCTTCTTGATCAAGAAAATACCCAACCCTCCGATTGGACGGTCTTCGGCAGATAAAGTAATATCAGGGTCTTTTCTTAAAGTCGGATCGAAAGCAATCCCATGATCTATCAAAGTCACGATCAATTCCCCACCTTCCCTGACCAACGAAATGTCTACGGCATCCTCAACATCTCCCTTATACGCATAAAAAATTATATTTGAGACAGCTTCTTCCATCACCAGATTCAGGCTCATCATGAAAGCGGTGCTTAATCCCAATTCTTCTCCAGCTTCCTCCAAGAACTGATTCATCATGGAAAGCTCATGAATATCGTTCTTAATGCGTAATGTTTTTTGCATATATCTGAAAATTTTGCGCTAAAGATATAAAAAAAAGAAATATCCTTTCCTTAAATTTGTATC